>JACCDP010469005.1_pt1 | contig 22286 bp, 20 predicted proteins | sample 7445841 | NCBI WGS metagenome assembly JACCDP01 (sample SAMN15323441, study PRJNA562643) | freshwater metagenome | isolation source: river surface water | place: USA:Blue River Watershed | collected 2017-08-17
GAACTTGAGAAGATTATGTTTATGGGTGCCTCTTACCTTACAAAGCATAAGAGGGGTCCAATGGATGCTTTTCTGAAACGCAAGTAAAACAGATTTATCTGAATCAAGAAGTACTATATCATACTGCCATCGTACAAGATGGCGAAGTGGTACAGCGGTCACGCGATGGCGCCGGAGGTGCAACTCACCAAGGAGGAGCGCGAGCGAATCTTTCTGGAGGCTGACGTTTCTGCTCTCAAGGAGAAGAACAAGCAGTACCGGGAGATGATCAGCGCGATGTACTTCATGGCCGAGGAGCTCAAGCGGAAGATCTTGGAGCTGGAGAGCCCTGACGAGATTCGCAAGATGGCTGTCTACCGCTCTGCCCAGGCCATCGCTGAGCGCGCGTGGGACCACGGCAACAACCCCACGAAGAAGTAGCGGGTTGGTTTATTTTTCTATTTTAATACTTCCCAAATTCTTAATAGAAATGGAAGAGCGACTTCTAGAGCTTATGGAAAGTCTAATTGAAGGACGGAATGATTTTTTCACTCGAGCATATGGACAGACTAATCACGCAAATCGTCCCTCTATTATGTCACGGTTTATGCTGAATGAGATGTGCTATCTTGAGATGCTGAATCGTATTTATCATACGTATAACCGAACTCAACTTACGAATGCAGTGATGACGTTTACTGTTCCTCAGAACTTTCTAGATCCCGTTCCAGTTGCTCCAACTACTCAGCAGATTCGCAGTAGTCTTACAGATATTGGAAGTTCAACTTCTAACTGTGCTGTTTGTCAGGAGAACGTTTCTTCCGACGGCGTCCGGATTCGGCAGTGCGGGCATGACTTTCATCGGACTTGCATTGTGAGTTGGTTTTCGCTGAGTCCTCGGTGCCCTGTATGCCGGCATGATATTCGGCAAGAGGTTCCGGCAAGCCAAACGCCTTCTGGCGCAGTACAAACGTCTTCTCAATCGTCAACCCTGTAGGTGGAAATGAATATTTAGGAAGAATGTCTGATTTTCCATATTGAACTCTATGAAACATACGACGAATGTCATACTGGCATTCCTTCAGAAGATCATCTACATTTTCTGAAGGGAATAAATATTCAATATCAGAAGCACGAGGAGGAAAGCAACGAATTATTTCAATTTCATCTTGATTTCGTTTAAAAATAGTTGGAACTTCATTACTGGTGCAAATAAGAGGAACTTTACGAGTTTTGTCTTTGATCCAATTCACAATACGATTCTGTGCATGAGGATCGCTTCCATCAATCTCATCTAGAATTACACAGGTCTTTGTCGTAGTATCTCCACGAATAAAAGCACAAATACTTACTGCTGATCTACATGAGTCCTTGATTTTTTCAACATCTTCAAAACTACGAATAGACTTGCTGGCATTAATTTCAAGAGCATCAAATCCAAATGTTCGAGCAGCAGCAAGAGCTAATGTAGTTTTTCCAATTCCAGGAGAACCAGTTAGAAGAATTGATTTCTCAAAGTTCTTTGAAGTTAGGTATTTTTCAAGAGCAGTTTTTGCATCTGTATGACCAATCACTTCATCCAATACACTTGGACGATATGCTTCTGAATACATTACTGTACTTACAAAGTTATGTGAAAGTAAAAAAACAGAATATCTACCCAACCATTTCAGGTTGTTCATCTTCTACAGGCGCCTGTGCCGGTTCAACTACTGGGATCTCTTCGTCTTCCTCTTCAAAGGGGAATACGTCGTTACTCCAATCAATCTCTCCAACATATCCAGCAACATACTCTCCGTACTGATCTTCAATCCAACGAGGCATACTGTAGTCTGCAATCCAAGGAAATAGTACTTCCATATCCTCTACCCAAACACCGTACTGAATACTCCCATCGTCCATAATATAGGCCAGCCTATAACGCAGAGGAGCATCTTCTTGTTGGGCCATTTTGTTGATGAATATGAATGGTATAATTATAAATCCATTTTCACGATACTGTATTATTAAGAGTGCTCCAATAGCTCAGTTGGTAGAGCATCGCTCTTATAAGGCGGTGGTCGTGGGTTCGAGCCCCACTTGGAGCACTTACCTCATCATTAGGTTTTCTAAACACAGCGATGAGTTAAAAAAATAAAGCTTCACATCCGGGGAACAACGTCCTCCCACTTGTGGAACCGCGCCATCTCATCAACAATCTGCAGATAGAAGAGCCGGTCAGACATCGTGAGCTTGTCAATGTTAGCCTCACCGAACACCCGAATCCGGAGCTGTGACAGCTCCCACGGGGTCATGTTCTTCTTGATCCACATAAACGTCTTGATCCGATTCATCTTCTTCTTCATAATGTCCCGAATCTCGCCATCCAGCTTCTTGTTCGGATTGTCCCAAACGGCGGTGATGATGTGAGCGTCAAGATACTTCAGAATGCTCTTCAGCTCAGCCTCATACTCAGTCTGCCACTTCTCCAGTCGGCGATAAACTTCCTGAATGTGCTCACACGTGGTCCAGTGGACACACTTGCACTTCACCGCGTCCTGCGCGTCATCAACGACCCCGATGTGCAGGTGCTGGTGCACCCACTTGCAGAGCTCGTCAAGGCGCTCGCGGAACGCGTCGCTAGTAACGGAAACGTCAGACATTCTGACGTTTTTAGGTTATACAAATTTGCTTTTCTTAAATCCGTTTTATCCACAGAATCCAGACCAAGTTGTACCACAAGATCTGGCTAGATTGCATTTGGAAGAGTATGTATTCAGTGTAGGAGTCTTAGGATTGAACGGCGTACAGTGAGTTTTATATGCGGGTTCACACATTCCAGAGGTAGCGTTATAATTCCAAAGGTCTGGGCACGTCGCCATCTTGCTAGTGTCAGGCGTTATTACCGTTTGAGGATTTAGAGCATACTTATACAGAAGCAGGAATCCTACAGTGAACAGAGCTGTAAGGATAACAACGATATACTGCATTCTTTCTTCTTTACAAGGAAAGGAATGGATGTGGCTCGGCACGTCTTCGAAACATACTTTTCAGATGTAAAGAACGTTCTTGTTCGGCATCACTTAGATTCTTATGGAGATCTCCTCTCTACTAAAATTCCAAACTTTATCAAGGGATCAAATCCTATCAGTCTAGATCTTGGAGATGATAGAACGATTGAAGTATTCATAGGAGGAAAGGATGGAAAGGAGATTACATATGTTCCTCCCAAAGATTTTGAAGGAAATGCAGTTCTTCCTCACACTTGCCGTCTAGAAAATAGAACATATTCTTTAGGAGTTAAGGCTACGTTTGAAATCGTATATACAGTTGGTTCTGAGAAGATAACAAAAAGATTTGAAAACGCCAGTCTTGCCGAGATTCCTCTTATGTTAAAGAGCTCAATGTGTTATCTTTCAAACATGTCTTCAGATGAACTCTACAACGCAGGTGAATGTAAGTTTGAACTTGGAGGATACTTCATTGTAAGCGGTCAGGAGAGAGTTCTTCTTACTCAAGAAAGACTTGGAGACAATATGTTTTATGCATCCAAGCGTGTAAAGCCACCGGCTACTACAGAGGTTCGTACGACTGTTGAAAAGGAAGAACAAATTAAAGTAAAAGGAGCCACTAAGGAAGACGAATATGAATACATCGCAAATATTCGTTCAATCTCAGAAGATGGAACTCGTGGACCTTTTTCACATTTCATAACAATTCCCCCAAAAAACATACGACCAGATGATCCTGTTCTGATTGCCAAGACTCCTGATTATGGCGTATTCTACACGAAGCGTCTTGCTATGATTACTCTACCTGGATTTGTTCAGGCTGTTCCTCTTCTCAGTATTTTCTATGCACTTGGTCTCACGAATGATCAGGATATTTATGATACGATTCTAATAGGAGTTCCTGAAGCTGAGCGAACTCAATATGATGAAATCTTTATGGAGCTTCTTTTCAGCCATGAGCGTTTCCTTGAGTCTCGTATGGCTAAGGAAGATGATAAGACCGAAGATCCTAACATGTTAATACTGTATACATTCGTCAAGAGTAGAACGAAGGCAGGCGTCTATATGAATTTGTATAACGATATGTTCCCTCACTGCCAACTCAAAGAAGGAGAATCGTCTGCTTCATTCTATCGCAGAAAAGCGTATCTTCTCGGAATTCTTACTCGAATGGCGATGGACGTTGCTATTGGGAAAACTCCTAAGACGGATCGCGAACATTATCGTTTCAAGCGCCTTGATGCATCTGGAGAACTATGTTTCCAAGAGTTCCGTCGCGTCTTCAAAGAGAACGCAAAAGCTATGAAACTTCTGATGAACAGCAGAGTGTATTACCAGAAAGACTTCTACGAAGGTAAGAATCTTGCGAGTCTTATTTCAGATGAAAATGTTGAATTCATGTGGAAGCCTTACATGTTCCTCAGCGAGTTTGAAAAATCATTCAAGGGAAAGTGGGGAGGTAAAGATGGAGTCTCTCAGGTACTCTCCCGTTATTCCTATATGGGTGCATCAGCTCACCTTCGAAGAGTGAATCTACAAATGGACAAAGATACGAAGCAAGTTGAGATTCGTCGTATTCACGGAAGTAGCTGGGGTCTTATGTGCCCCGTAGACAATCCAGATGGTGGAAATGTAGGTATGATCAAGTCCCTCTCTCTGCTTTCATCTATTTCAACCGCTTCTCCTGCCAGTGCTCTTCTTGATATGGTTTCTAAGTTTGATTCTTTCACACCCCTACATCTTATTCATCCATCTACTTGGGATCCTCGTTGGACTCGGGTGTTCTTAAATTCAGATTTAATAGGAGTCGTAGAAGGAGACACTGAGGCGCTTCACAGACAACTTCTCGGAGCTCGTCGCGCCGGATCTATTAATAAATTCATTTCATTATGCTGGAATCGTATGGACAACGAGTATAATATCTACACCGATGCTGGAAGACCTGTAAGACCTCTATATCGCGAAGGTGTAACGCCTAAGCAGGTAATGCAGACTAAGAAGTGGGATGAAATGACCAGTAAACTTATGGACTACATAGACGCTCAGGAAACCGAGAGTTTAAGAATTAGTATGGAGCCTTTCTCACCCAACTACCCTTCAGAGATTCACGGATCTGCTATTCTATCCGCTTCTGCAAGTATCATTCCCTATGCCGATCACAACGCCGCTGTTCGAAACATGTTCAGTTGCCAGCAAATTAAGCAGGCGTGTTCGTGGTTCAATACAGCTTTCAATAAACGGTTTGATACTATGGCAACTTGGATGAATTATGCTCAGAGACCTATGTGCCAGACTTGGACTGTGAAGTCTATTCTCGGCAAGGATGGATGCCTGCCGTATGGCAAGAATCCTCTCGTAGCTGTTGCGACTTATACAGGATACAATCAGGAAGACTCTGTTATTCTTAATGATGCCTCACTAAAGCGTGGTCTTTTCACTATCACGTATTATCACGGTTATGATTTCCAGGAAGAACCTATTCTTTCTGGTTATGATGTTGAAGAGAAGGGTATCGCCGTTCAAATTAAGACTGAGTTTGCGAACGTTGTAACTGATCCTCGTTACAAGGATACTGTAGCTAGACGCCCTAATCTAGATTATTCTCTGCTTAACTCAGATGGTATTATTCGGAAGGGCGTTGAAGTAACCGATGAAACCGTTCTTGTAGGAATGGTGACTCCTATAATGGATGGGGGACAGATTCGTGGTTATAAAGATGTTCCCTTCTTACCTAAGAAAGGTCAGCTTGGGTTTGTGGATGATGTATATGTATATGAGAATCCTCAGGGCCTTCGTTGTGTAAAGATTAGAATCGCAGAGCACAGAGAACCTATTATTGGAGACAAGTTCTCAGTTCGCCATGGTCCTAAGGGAACTTGCGGTACTCGTATGGCCGAAGAGGATATGCCTTATACTTCGTCTGGTCTTCGCCCCGATATGATTCTGAATCCTCACGCTTTCCCGTCTCGTATGGCGTTAGGTCAGGTTATTGAAATGATGGCTACTCGTCTAGGAACTCAGCTTGGTTGCTTAGTAGATGCCACTCCATTCTCAACTCAGAATCGTCTCGGAGAAACTCGCGATCTTCTATTACGTGCTGGTTTCCATCCTTATGGACATGAAACTATGTACAATGGAATGACTGGAGAAATGATTCAAACTGAAATATTTATGGGCCCTGCCTATTACGTTCGTCTCAAGCAGATGGTAGAAGATAAGATTAACTACAGAGATACGGGTCCCAGAAAGCCTCTCACTCACCAGCCTGTAGAAGGACGTGCGAATGATGGTGGATTGCGTATCGGTGAAATGGAACGCGATTGTCTGCTTTCGCATGGCATATCGAAGTTCCTCAATGAAAGCATGATGGAACGGTCAGATAAAGAAACATTACTATTCCAACCTGAACTTGGTCGGTTTGATGCAGTGGACGATTATGAAACAACAAAGATAGATGTGCCCTATTCTATGAAACTCTTTCTACAAGAAATGGACTCAATGCACGTTTCTACGTACCTTTCTTCTGCGTAGAGTTTTCTTGCCACGACGCTTGTGTTTGCGAGTCTTACCACTTCCCTGAGGAGACCCCTTGAAAGGATCAGATTCAGGTTCTGCAGCTTCTCCTCTAGAAGTAGGTCCCTTTTTTCCTCTAGCTTCTTCATCTCTTACGGTAGAACCATAACCAAGTTCAACCGCACTAGGTCTCCAAGTACTTGATCTTCTCTCTTCAACTTCCTTTGCAATTTGTCTAGCGCAGACAGCTCTTCTTCTTTTTTCTACTGGAACTAAGTCAATTATATTACCATCCTTGTCAAAAATATAATGTTCTTTGTGAGCTACGTCATGACCAGTAGCGAGTAAGATAGCTGCATACCTAAATGCGTTTATACCGGTAGACATCTCATAAGATTCTCTATCTATAGTCCCATTTTTTAGCATAGTTTCATATTCCGGAAAACGCTGTTTCATCGTAATGTATAGACCTTGTGTACTGCTTTCTGGGTTTTCAAGTAAAAAAGAATCATATGAACAAGGATGTTGTGTTAAACGAAGAAGAGTTTGAAATGGGCGTCTTTCACTTGAAGGCAATGTAAGAGATTCCTTAACTACTGCAGCAATATAGTTCTGTTTATATTTTTTCAGTTCCGAAGGAAATTCTGAGGCATCTATAAGTTTAGAAGCTTGTTCTTTTGTCAAAGGTGGAGCTCCTCCAGGTGGAGGAACATAAGTTGCGCGAACTTCTGGAGGAGGTGGTGCCGAACGAGCCGCTTGCATCATACTAGTAATTTTCTGTCGTCCAGGTGTAGGAGCAGGAGCAGGAGCGCCTGCAGCTGCTGGTTCTGCAGGAAGTGGTCGCGTATCCGAGGCTCTTCGAACATCCGCCATTATGTTTTAGATGATTTTTTTATTAACGCGTGAGTGATTCGTTGACAACGGATTTTCCCAACAGCATGGTATACAATGGACAAAATGGCTGACCACATGTACGTAATCAAGCGGGATGGATCTCGGGTCGCCGTGTCCTTTGATGAAATCCTTCAGCGTATTCGCAAACTATCTGACGATCTAGATCACGTAAATCCTGACCTGGTAGCCCAAAAGGTTTGCAATCAGCTCACGGATGGAATTAAGACTTCTGAACTAGACAACTTTGCAGGAGAGATCTGTGCTATGATGCAGGCACGGTTTCATCCGAATTATGGAAAGCTAGCGGCTCGTATTGTTATTGATAACCATCACAAGAACACGCCTCACACGCTACTAGAGTGTGTGACTGTTCTCTATGGTAATGGTCTTATCTCCGATGATTATTTCAAGTTTGGTAGCAATCCTGTTCTAGAGTCTATGATTGATTATTCTCGGGACTTTATGTTTGATTATTTCGGGTTTAAGACTCTAGAGAAGGGTTATCTCCTTCGTGTGAATGGCAAGGTAGTTGAGCGCCCTCAGCATATGTGGATGCGAGTTGCTACTCAGCTTCACGGAGATAATATTCAACTCGTGAAGGAGACTTATGATGCTCTATCTAACGGATACTTCATTCATGCGACTCCGACTCTCTTCAACTCTGGAACGAATCATCCTCAGCTGAGCTCTTGCTTCCTGCTTACGATGGCAGATGACTCTATTCAGGGAATCTACAAGACACTAGGTGATTGTGCTCAGATTTCAAAGTGGGCTGGAGGTATTGGTCTCTCTATTCACAACATTCGTGCTCGTGGATCTCATATTCGTGGCACGAATGGAGAGTCCACTGGAATTGTTCCTATGCTTAAGGTATTCAACGATACTGCAAAGTATGTGAATCAGGGAGGTAAGCGTAACGGATCATTCGCGATCTATCTAGAGCCTTGGCACTCTGATATCGAAGATTTCCTTCGTCTCAAGCTCAATCAGGGTGCCGAAGAAGATCGTGCTCGTGATCTATTTTACGGTCTCTGGATTCCCGATCTCTTCATGCGACGAATGGAAAATAAGGAAGATTGGACTCTCATGTGCCCTGACGAGTGTCCTGGTCTAGCCGACTGTTATGGAGAGGAGTTTGAGAAGCTCTATACTAAGTATGAAGAGGAGGGTCGTGGACGCAAGAAGATTCCTGCTCAGAAACTTTGGCAGATGATTCTTGATGCTCAGATTCAGACGGGAACTCCTTATCTTTGCTATAAGGACGCTGCTAACTCTAAGAGTAATCAGAAGAATCTTGGAACTATTAAGTCCAGTAATCTTTGTACCGAGATTATGGAATACACTTCCAAGGATGAGACCGCAGTATGTAATCTAGGATCGCTTGCTCTTCCTCGCTTTATCATGCAGGAAGACGTATGCGGAACATCATATTTCAACTTTGAGAAGCTTCGCGAGTACACGACTATTCTAACTCGCAACCTGAATATCGTAATTGATAAGAATTTCTATCCCACGAAAGAGTGCCGTAACTCTAATATGCGTCATCGTCCTATTGGCGTTGGAGTACAAGGACTAGCAGATGTATTCGCTATTCTGCGTCTGCCCTGGACAAGTGATGCTGCTGCTAAACTCAATCGTGAGATCTTTGAGAATATCTATTATGCGGCGGTTGCTGAGAGTATGCGTATCTCTAAAGAGCAGTGTGTGGAGTGGCACGGTATGGTTAAGAATGGTGCGTACGAGACCTTTGACGGATCTCCTGCCTTCCACGGACAGCTTCAGTTTGATATGTGGAATGAGAAGCCTCGTGAGACTCCTTATCTAGATTGGGACACTCTTAAGAAGGATGTAGCTGTTTACGGTATGCGGAACTCCCTACTAATTGCTCCTATGCCTACAGCATCTACTTCTCAGATTCTTGGTAACAATGAGTGCTTTGAGCCGTTCACTTCCAACCTCTATGCTCGCCGTGTTCTTGCAGGAGACTTTATGGTGGTGAACAAGTATCTCGTTAATGATCTGATTAAGGCTCGTTGCTGGAATTCTGATATTCGAACTCAAATCATGGCAAATAACGGTAGTATTCAGAGTATCCTAGAAATTCCTAGTGAGCTTCGTGAACTGTATAAGACGGCATGGGAGATTCCTCAGAAGACGATTATTAATATGGCCGCCGACCGAGCTCCCTTTATCTGCCAGTCGCAGTCACTGAATCTATTCCTTTCAGAACCCACATATGCTAAGATCTCGTCTATGCATGTGTATGCTTGGAAGAAAGGTCTAAAGACTGGATGTTATTATCTGCGTACAAAGGCGGCAGCCAATGCGCAAAAATTCACTGTTGAACCTGAATGTAAAATGTGCTCGGCCTAAAAATATTTCAACCTCACCACTCAAAGAATTTCTCTGATTGGTAATATAAAATGGCCGACGTTGCTCCTGCTACTCCTACTGGTGGTGCCCTCCCTCTTGCCCCCGCCTCTGTTGGCGGTCGCCGGCACCGCCTGAAGAAGGTGTCCGCGAAGACGATCAAGCGGACGCTGAAGCGCCTGGGCATGAAGCCGAAGGGTCGCGTTGTTATCCGTGGCGGTGAGGGCGAGATGAAGGATGATGTCGCCCCGGTCACTCCGGAGGGTGGTCGCCGGCGCCGGCACACTAAGAAGACGCACCGCCGTCGCCACCGCCGGTCTGTGTTTGGGCTGAAGTATTAAGTTCTTCCCCAATCTGACTGACAAGTGCAAATAGTTTTTCATTGAAGCCCCAATGGCAGCCATTCGCTTCTTTGATTTCCGGTAGTCTTCTAGAGCTCGTATTTTTAGGATGGATTAAACTCACAATTACTTCCTGTGGAGATACCTCCCGACACATTTGCTCGCGACCGCGAATAAATGCGTTACCCTCACCAATATGCACCGAATTATCGAAGTCACCATCCTGCCAGAACTTACGAGTAAAGGCAAGTGTAGCCTCTGAAACTCTCTCAGACATATGAAGCGTCATAGGAGGTACGTTCATAAACGATGAGTACTTGGTGATATCGTAGCACGGAATAGTTGTACAGAACACACACCCAGCTTCAGGCTTCTTAAGAAGCATAGCTACACGCTGGAGAACTGAATTATTAGGATAAACATCATCGTCGTCCATAGTCACAAGAACATCATACATTGCATTCTGTACTGCAAGATTACGCTTCTGAGAAATAGTCATTCCAGGATCACACCGAACATATTTTACATTAGGAACACCAATAAGAGTATCTTCAATTGCATCATCGCCATCATCAACAATAACAAGCTCCATCTTGTCCTCAGGATATGACTGGATCATATACGAGTACTTTAGAAGAGGCATGAAGATTCGCCGATCCTTGGTAATGCAGAGAATAGATACGTCGGGAAGTTCGTCTTCTTTCGGAAAGAACTCTTTCATGTTATAGGAAGGATCGTTGATAGCAGGCATGGTATTCACAAGAAGATCCTTCATAGTCTCAATCCACTTACGATGTTCAATCTCGTACACACTTCGAGTCGCTACAGATCCAGCCCGCTTTCCGTGGAAAGACATATTACAGAACTTCTCAAGAGCTTCAACAATAGATGAAACGGAAGTATCTACGAGAGTTCCAAAGAAGTCAGGCTGAGGAATCTTCTCAAGAACTTGGCCATAGAAGACTCCCTGAGTAGACTCTCCAGCAACATCCTCTACGAACGGACGAATCGGTGAAAGAATTAGATTACATCCACAAGACATAGCCTCATTCACTGCATGACCAAATCCTTCAGACATGGAAATACAGATACAAAGACCACACTCCTTCATAAGGTTATCGTAATCAGACTCGCGAAGAACCTCTGAGCGCAGAACTACCTTGCTCTCAATATCAGAAGGAACGGTAATTCCAACGTTAGTCGGAGAGTGGACTACATGCAGAGTAGGAAGCTTGGAATAGAGAGTAGGATTGTCTTGCTTGATTTTTAGATATGCTTGGAAAAGAGGTTTCGGATGACGATAGATATTCTTTCCTACAGGAACGATAGCCTTAGAATAGTTCTTCTTATCGGTATCGGGATTGAATACCTTATCAATGGACGTCCAACGAATATAGCGAACAGGCTTCTCGCCCTTCAGAATACTGTTAAAGATCTCTTCACACTCACGAGTCTTCGCCCAGATCTCATCTACCATATGGATGTAAGGTTCCCAAGTCTTGTAAGTCCACTCTGCATTTGGAATCCAGATGTTTTTCGCAGCGTAAGGAAATAGGGAAGGATTGATCACCTCAAGGAAAAAGTTCACATCAACTTCCTCGCACTGAGGAAATGCATAGGGGACCTTATAGATCTTCACGTTATCTCCAAATACCGCTGCTAAGATGCCACGCAGAATACCGGCATCTTGCATAAGACCAGTATTCTGTTGGAAATTTGCGATGATATTTACCTTCATTTGTCACTTTAATTCACTTTGGCACTAAACGTTTAGTGATTCTACCGCCAAGTGGACGACGAATAGTTTTCGCACGAGTTTGAGTATACTTTAAGTGTTTCTTCCATTGTTCCATATCTTTGGGAACACATGGAGATGCAAACACACATGCACGATCAAACCACCATTTAGCTGAAGTTTCTCCAGACCATTTCCAGAATTCAACAGGTTCTTTAATTTCTTTAACATCGTCTAGCTCAACTTCCTGACTTATCTGTCTGCAAGTTGCCTTCATAGCAAGAGATCCATAGCCATAATTCTCATCAAATAAATCCAATTTATACTTGCGGTCCAAAATCGCATACCTCTCACCATCCCACGCGACTCGCTCTATCGGACGGAATGAATCCCACGTTGATTCAAAAACATAAAGCTGTCCATCTTTCTTTGCATAAATTCTATCTTGAAACTCTCGAAGTTCCATTGATTATCACTGAGTTAGGAGATACTTGTCTCCGAACGCAGCCCCTTTCTTAATACGTTTGAAACCTAGAGATGTATATAGAGAAACTGCAACTTTGTTGTTAGGCTCAACATATAGAATTATATCTTTTTCTTTAGGTTTCAGAAAGCTTATGATTTTAGTCATCATTTCTCTGCCATGACCCATTCCACGATGTTCAGGAATAACTTCTACTTGGCGTATGGTATATGCTTCTCCATACTTCTCTGCAATCAAAGACCCAACAATAGTTCCTCCGTGTTTCAAAAGCAAGAAATAGCTTCCTTTTGAAATTTCATTAGGTGGGTTAGATGAGACCATTTTTGATTTGGAATATTTAGAAGGAGTTCCAATAACAACTTCCATTATATAATCCGAACAAAATAGGGATCTGGTTTATCATTCGCTATAACATCTACGATTGGAGCCGCATATAAAGAACGTCCTATGATACCAATCTTATTATTGAATTCAAGGATGTATGGTTTCTTCTTGTCAAATATAACATCTATTCCAAATACTTCAAACCCATTCTTTGCATTCCAATCAGGTTTGAAATCATTCTCGTTTTCCAGAAGTTCTTTTATCATGTTGTTTATCTTTTCATCGGTTGACAAAGCATCTTTCTCTTTCCATTCATCGGGAAGAGACTGGGGAAACGTCTCTATCTTTCCGGGTTTATAATGAGTGTCATGAATCTTAGGATTTAACCAATCTCCCTTCACATACTTCTCTTCTGCCTTCACATAAAACTTATGAGTAGCCACATACGCTTCAATAGGTTTGCGGTGCTCTTTCATTACAAGAACAAGAACGCGAAGGTGGAACTTATACCCATCTTTTAAAGCAGGATTTCGTATGTAATCTTGGAGTAACCACTCTTTGTATTCAGAGTGATTGGCGATCCACTCCTCTAGTTGAGTAGAATTTGTAACAATTCTGATACCTTGGCCTTGGAACCCTTTGAGAGGTTTCACTATCTTAAGACTTCTTGAAAACTCGGGAATCTCGTTAGTAATAATATCAGAATCAATCAAGAATCCTGTATTCTTGTATTTCACATGAAGATTTACCTTATTTGTTAGATCATCTACAGACTTCCCCCAGAGTTGAGAAAACCAAGTAGTTCTCTTCGTATCAAACTTGTTTCGATAATATGCCTTTTCCCCAGCCAGAAAAAGAAAGTCCACTGGCATAGATTTCTTCTCTCGTAACCCAAATTCTTCCAGCTTATCTACCATCTTCTTTGAAAACTCCGTATCATCTGTGGCAACTAAATAAGTTTCCATTGTTATATCAATGGAAACCTTTAGAGGTAAATCCGTAATAATACCCCGATCAAAGGATTGGAAACTCATAGATGAAACCGATAAATACTCAAAAGAACAACGTATGAAATGCAAGACGGAGACTGGTAAAGAATGTACCTTATATCCTTTCCCTGCAGGAATGAAAGTTATTGAAATGTTCAAGCCTAAGAGATGGTTAGATCCTACTGCTGGATGGGGTGACAGATTACGTGTTGCAATAGCGTCTGGCGTTGAGTATGTTGGTGTTGATTCAAATACTTCAATGCAAACTGCTTATAAAGCTATAATAGAAGACAAAGCGGGTGGCGACATTAAGAAATATAAAGTAATACCTGGTAGATTTCAGGGAGCTAGAATAACAGGCAAGTTTGATCTTATATTCACCAGTCCTCCTTTCTTCACGAAGGAAGTCTATGAGAATATGGTAGAATGGAAAGATGTTGACGAATTTATGAAAGAGTTTCTGAAACCGCTGTTAAGAAAATCTTACAAACATCTAGAGAAAGACGGTCACATCGTTCTCTACATTGAAGATACTCCTGAATCTGAATTTATTGACCTAATGAAACTCTATGTTGAAGAAGAGTTACCTGGTCTCAAATATGAAGGCGCTTTTTATTATCAAGGCACTAAGCCAAGACCTTACTATGTCTGGAAAAAGTTAGAAGAATGATTTCAGCTCACCAGTACGAGTGCCATACACGTGAGTATTCATCGGGCCAGCAATAGGGGGTGCGAAATCCTCAATGTCCTTCCGATAGAACATGTGGAAGTCTACCTCCGAGTAGATCTTTCCAGCACAATAGCCAACCACACGGCCATTGAGGTCATCTAGTTCACGAGCTACAAAGTTAGGATCGTTCTTCCCGAACATGAGGTAATAGCTCCGCATAATGATCTTCAGATCATCATCGTTCTGGCGATCAATTACGTACTTACCATTGCTCATCGCACGAACCTGAGCCTGGATCTGAGTCTGCAGATTATCGATATTCGCCTCACTGAAAAACAGCTTATTCAGAGGAGTCTCGTGGTGGAGGTGTCCTACAAGATCTCCACGAGGATCCGAGCCAAGAATAGCTTCTCCATGCGCGTACATCTTGTAAGGCCGAGCAGCCATAGACTTCAGAGCAGGATCGTTGATATTAGGAACCCAGCCACCGTGGCTAGGAGCAGGATACTGCTTGTTGGTAGAAGTCATATTGTAACGATTCTCAACAGGGGGATCCTGTATCTTCTCAAGAACTGACTTAGGGCCACCGTATAACGCCATCTTATACTTGATTGAGTAAAAGTTTTAAAGTTCACGGTATTTTTCGTAAAGGGCCATATTTACGATTTCATGAAGTTCTAAAGTCATTGAGATATTTACGTCTCGTAGATCTATGATATTTCCAAAGACATCTAGAACTTTAATTGTAATCAATCCAATATTTGTAGGCTGTGTGAAGAAGTATTCCTTTGTAGTCGTATTCGTTACAAGTGTATCTACAGTCATTTTATTCTTGCCTCCAAGAAGGATCTTTGCAAATGCAGGGAAATGAGTTTGATTATAATCCTGATGTTGAATATTGTCCCAATCCGATAGAGATAAGTAAATATATTGATCACCTACAATTTGAGTTCCGGATTCTCCAGTATATGAAGAAGATCCTCCATATGTATAATTTTGGAAACCAAGGAAATAACCTAACCCATTGTTTCTATTCGTTGCGACTAGATTTAGATTTGATATAATTGCAGTTTCTACAAATGATATGGTAAATTGAGTAGAGCCTCCGTTTGTTATAGTGACTTTATCATTTGATGCATTAAACGTTACTGTGAACGCACCAAGTCCATACGCGGCATCAAGTTTTCCTTCAATCTCACTGCATAGGGCTACGTAATCAATTAGTGTGTCAGATCCAGATTGTAAATAATTTCCATCATCAATTGTTATAGTTTGAATATTTCCTAGAAGATTCACTACGAAAGAACTGTTGTTACGAGATGTTGAAAATGTGTAAAAGATATTTGGAAACTCAAATGATGATAATTTTACACTTGCTACATTCTTAATCATTCTTGCGAGTCTGAATAAGAAGTTTGTTGTTGACTGAGAGTCATAATTATTAGTAGTTGGATCAGTTATGATAACAGCGCTACGAAACCGACTGTCAATATTGTAAACGTGAGTTCTTATGTCTTTATTGTAGCGAACGCTAAGTTTGCTCTTGTCTTCAAACTCCTTTTGTGGCTGAATAACGTTTGCAATATCGTGTCGTTCCTGAACTCTGTTAAATAATTCCGGTTCTGGCAGTTCTTTATTTGTATAATCATGACGCTCGTGATCATCTACATCATCATCTTCATATTCTTTTTGAAAGACAAGTAAGTTTCGAGCATTTTCTTCATATTGCTCTGCTAAAAGCTGTTGATAACTTGGAACATCCATTATTAACAACAGTTTAAAAATATGAAAGTGATTAAAGATAAAAATGCTATCCGCAAGTGAATGGCTATCTCAAAGTAGATTAATTACTTGCCCGGGTCCTTCTGGTCCTTCTGGCCCGTCTGGTCCTACCGGTCCTACATCTGCGACAGGACCTACTGGAACCACTGGACCTACTGGACCGTCTGGAGTAACTGGACCCACTGGACCGTCTGGAGTAACTGGACCCACTGGACCGAGCGGTCCACCTGCAAGCCCCACTTATGAAGTTATAAATCTTGTTGCAAATGGCGCTGGAAAAACTGCATCACTAGCACCTCCTTCTGGGTTTGCAAACTTAACAAATGATAATACCGTATCTCCAGGAGGAACTGGAGAAGTTTGGTTCTTATCTGCAAAGGGGAGTATCAGTACAACTGGAACTGCTGTAAGTGACACTGATACAATTATTATAACACTTTTACAATCAGCAGGGAGTATTGGTACTATAAACTCAATTACACAGACCTTATATGGATCGGCATTTGTTGACGACATGTTTTGGAGCTTATCTGGATACATAAAAACAAGTGGTACTAGCAATTTTATATTACAAGTTAATTGGGTATTTGCCGGAGCCACTACTGGAGCATTTGAATGTGATGGTTTCTGCGCTACTAAAGTTAGTTAAATCTTAGAAAGCTCATCAACCCACATCTTTTTTGCATTAGATGCCTCAATTTCTGCAATAAGAGCCCGAAGATCTTCCAGATCCTTTTCGTGCTTCTGAGCATTTTTCAGCGTAAGAGACTTGATTGGAAGATCCAGAAGATAATCATAACTATCCTTAATCTTTACAAACTTTTCAGCCTCCAGAAGTTTCTCACACTCCTCCGGCGTCTTACGACGAAGATCTGGAAGAGGCGGATTCTGGCACTGCTGACGAATAAAGCGAACTACATTCTCGTGATACGGAAGTTTGTTACGAAGATTGGTTAGCATCTGGATACGACGCTTCTCGTAAAGTTCAAGGCGAATATGAGCATACTCATGCAGAATCTCATTTGGAGATGCATACTTATGGATAACGCAACGATGATTGAATGCGTGCATATTTGTAAGCTTGATCTTGTCCACCAGTAGCTTCTCCACCGGCACTGGACTCTCTCCAAGTTTCACCTTAATATGTACATCCGTATCAGTTGATGTATCCGTATAATCCTTAATAGCCCCGTCTGCAACTAGCTTATCTAACCACTCACGGAAGTCAGAGGTCCAGGTGCCAACTGGCAGTTCAGTAATAGTCATTTCATTCTTCTCGGTTTTCCAAACACCCTTTACGATATAGTCCGCTCCATCCTTTGTGATGGATCCCTTGAATCCCTTGTAGTAGGGAGCGAGCTCTCGTTCGAGTCCTGAACCGGTTGTGAGCCAGTCAAGCAACATCTTACGCAGCTCAGCAGGGTTAAACTGAGGAACAAAGGTAGAATAACCAGTTCCAATACCCCGACAGCCATTGACAAGTAGCATAGGAAGAATCGGAGCATACCATTCAGGCTCCACAGGAAGACCATCGTCATCCCGATACGTCAGACACTCAAAGTCATCTGAAGGAACCAGTTTTGAAACGTTCGGCTGGAGATAGGTGTGAATATAGCGAGGTGACGCCGAATCCTTACCACCAGATAGACGAGTACCAAATTGTCCTTGAGGTACTAGCCACGGGATATTGTTAGATCCCACAAAATCTTGAGCCATTCCGATAATAGCCTCATTCAGAGACGCTTCACCATGATGGTAACCAGAGTGCTCGGACACATATCCTGCAAACTGAGCCACTCGGATTTCAGACTTCAAATTTCGCTTGAACGCAGAGAACAGAATCTTTCGCTGCGATGTCTTGAGACCGTCCATCACATTAGGAATAGACCTTTCAAGATTATAGTTTGAGAAGTGAATGAGATCTTTGTCTACAAACTCTTCATATGGAAGCATAGATCCGGGAACAGCATTGACGATCTTCTCACGAGAATACGTCTTCAGCCAATCCTTGCGGTCATCTGCTTGTTGTTTGTTGAAAGCAAGTTGGATTGAACTGTCGCTTTCCTTTCCAGTATAGGTGTATTTCACAATATTCATATTCTTGAAATACTCTTTCGCTTCATCGCGAGTTGAAGTACCCAATCCCTTGTAATACTTCACTTTCCACCCGCGAGATTCTCCAGACCGCTGCCATTCTTCATAATCATATTGAGTATAGAATGCAATCGTCTTGGACCCCTTCGTAGCTTTTACGATTGGAGTTGACATGTACGTGATGAAACCAGGGATTTCAAACAACGTATGCCAGAGTTCGTGGAATACATTAATTAGCAGACCACGAATGTGAGATCCATCATAATCCTGATCAGTCATAATGAGAATCTTTCCGTAGCGAAGAGACTTGATATCCTTGTATTCCTTTCCAGACTCAAGACCTAGAATCTTCTTAAGGTTTGCAATCTCTTCAGTCTGTTCTACCTTCTTTCCAGAAGTGTCCTTCACATTGAGGACTTTACCTCGAAGAGGATAGACTCCGTAGAACTTTCGCTGTTCCTGAGAGAGACCAGATAGCGCCATCGCCTTAGCTGAATCTCCTTCCGTAAGGATGAGACTACACTCGTGACTCTTGGCGGTACCAGCATAAACTGCATCATCAAGTTTGGGAATTCCGGTAATACGACTAGACTTCTTTCCATCAGTCTTCGCATTTTCCTTGCTATCCTTCACATTCTGTTGCTGAAGTACTTTCTCCACAACACTCAGTTTTGAAACAATCTTTTTAAGGAATGGTTCACCGAGTTTGCAAGATACCTTTGTAGTCATAACCTCCTTGGTCTGACTACTAAAAGACGGATTCTCTACTTCGCAGTTGATAAAGATTGCAAGAGAGTCCCGAACGAGTGCCGGCTTCACTTTGATTTTCTTCTTAGCCTCCAAGTAGTTACAAACATGAGCAACCACTTGAGACGTGATTTCGTCAACGTGCTTACCCGAACGGGTCCAAATGCCGTTCACAAAACTCACGCTAAATGCTCGGTCAAACGGATTGTCAGCGACTGCAAGTTGCCACCCCACCTGAGGAGCATCTGCGATGAGAGGTGTTTCCTTCGGAAGATACCAGGAAGAATACATTGCCATATCTCGGAACTTGATAGGTGTGCCGCACCATGTAACTCGGACATCCTTCCCAACTGTCATTGCAGTGTCTACCACACGGCGACGAATGACCTCAAGTAATCCACTGGGAATTACAGGAGTCTTCCAACCAAACCGTTCAAAGTCAGGAGTCCATGAAACTTCTACATAAGGCTTCACTTTGGATGCCTTAATAACAGGTTCATGAATTTTAGACATGTTATTTTCAAACGTCTGAGTATACTTTAGATTACGCTTACCGTCTACTACAGTGATAACGAGTTTCTTCGCAAAGATGTTGACAAGTTTGACTCCATAGCCATTCTTGCCACCAACTAGTTTCTTCTCGTTCTTATCATAGTTCGTTGAGGTTAGAAGTTCTCCAAAGATCATCTGCGGAATGTAGACTCCATACTCAGGATGCTTTTCAACATCGATAGATTCGCCATCATTTCGGATAGTGATAATAGAGTCATTCTCAACTTCAACTTCAATCTTTTTCACAGGATTGTCTGACTCTCGCTGACGTAGACGAACGACATGATCGTGCGCGTTAACGAGAAGCTCATCAAATAACTTGTAGAAACCAGGATTGAATGGGCTGATGGCCTTCTCTTTGAAAGCTTCACCGTCAACGACAAACATCTCTTCAACAGCATTCTCAATACTCCCGATGTAAGTATCGGGTAGACTGAGAATGTGTTCGCGATGAGTGTGCTTTCGGTACTGCTTTCCAAGGTCTGCCATCTTGTGTAATATCCGGACGGCGTGCTAGATGTAAATTCGTTTTCAAATATAGTATTTATTCGCAAGATTGAAAGCTAATTCATCGGTATTCCAAAGACCATGATCTTTGAGTCGTTGTTCTTTCTCGGCAGTAGTTACTAAATAATTACAGTGAACCATCTTTGCTTTGTCGGTTCTTTTCTGATTAAAAAAGACTTCTCCATTAGGGTACTGATCTTGAGGAAGTAAAGTTACAATAAGGCCAATTGTACGACGTGCAGTATTTTGAAATGCGTGTTGATCATTCATGTTCGGTCTATCTTTATTCAACTGAAGCCACTCAATTGAACGCTGAATAGCTCGAGTAGATACAGCATCTGATCTTGCAAGAAAGAATCCAGTACAAGGACCCCAAAGATCATCTTGCATCACAAATCTTCCTCTATACGCACGAAGTTCATCAATACAATTTGAAAAAAAGACAATATCATTATCAACCCATACAATTTCCGGATCCATTCTCATATTCTCAAGAATAACTTCAAGTTTGCGAGTGGTGATTGTTTTGAATTCACCAGTACTGTACGTGGCAGCTTCTTTCTGATCGTTCAAAATATAACAATGAAATTTACTCATATCTATTCCACAATTTAAAGCGGATCTTAACATATTTTTCATCATTGGAAGTTGAGCTTCGTTTGTCATACAAACAATTCTCATTTTGACATTTTAAGCATAATATTCTTAAATGGCACGGCAAAAAAAGGCAAAGACTAAGGATGTAGTTGTTACCGAAACTCCAGTTGTTTTTTCTCTAAAGATTCTAGAGGATACTGTAAACGAGGAGATTATTCCTGCTGGAGAAACAACCTCTTATGCAGATATTCTAAATTCTGTTGAAATTTCCAAAGTTTCTAATAATTTTAATACTGATCTTTTGAAGTCTGTTCTTGATAAAGTTGTTGGTGATCGGTATGGTCCTCAGACTTGCTGTTTCTGGTGTTGCCACAAGTTTGCGTGGAGTGCAGTTCTTCTTCCAGTTTCTTATGATGGTTATAAGAATATCTACACTTGTGAAGGACATTTTTGTTCTCCTGAGTGTGCTTTAGCCTATGTGTATGCAGATAACAAGATTTCAGATGCAACTCGCTGGAATCGGCACAGTCTTCTTCGTACACTTTACGCAGATCTCTATAAGAATCGCTGTTTATCACCTGCCCCTCCACGCACTCTTCTGAGAATGTTTGGAGGACCACTAGACATAGAGCAATACCGTGAATACACATATGGAGAAAACAATATAGTACTATCGGAAATGCATCCTATCCGTCTGCTATTCCCGTCCATGAACGTACAAGCACCTATACGCGATATCAAGAAATACGTATCACTATCAACAGAAGCTGTTGAAAAAGCATCCGAACAACTCAGACTAAAACGGTCAAAACCTGTTAACGTAAATGTACCAACTCTGGATATGTGTATTAAGAAGTCGTAGAAATTTCTACACTAACCTCTTCAGGTCTAACCTCTTGTTTTGGAGGCTCCTCTTTTACAGTGGCCCTAGTCTCCTCTTTAACAGTCTTCGGAGGTTCGCGAAGAGTCAGAGGAGGAAGGTCTTTGGGATTCATGATATCATCAAGACTTGCTTTCTTAGGAATCATCGGGCTTTTTAACCCGAGATCACGCAAACGAGAGTAATCATCTTCATCGTCTGATGGCTTGTAGATATCAATCTTGTGAATACCATTTGTTTCTTCGGGCTTGCTAATGTCCTTCTGGTTCTTAAACTTGCTCTGGAATTGACGAATGATAACGTCGGGAACCATAGGACTTATCTCTGCAAGTCTATCATATTGATCCTTCACATACTTGAGAAGATCGTGAGGACTCATTCTCTCATCTCGAGGAAGACTCATTTCAACGGTAATAAACCGGAAAAGCTTGGCGTAGTGAATAGCAGAGATGCGGTGTCCTTCTGCTCTCTTAGCCCAACCAAAGTAAGTCCCAACGCTGTTTAGAATTCCCATAAACAGTGAACCAACGCCCAGAGCAACAGATGATATTCTAGGGTCTTCAAATAGTGTTGAAGAACCTGCATTTAAAAAAGCAATCACACCACTTCCTATGATAACCGGAAGATCTATATAGGTCCTCCGATTACTGTAAAGGGCTTCCGCACGTTTATGGACCCACGCCAGACCGTTGGCCTTTTCGCCAGTAGAGGCAAAGTATTCCTCTAACTTGTTGGTCCAGCGTATGCTGGCAGATATTTCCACCGAATTGTTTTCCCCCATTTATATTTTAACTACGGCGAGTTTTACGCGAGCGTCTCTTGTGCTTTCTTGATTTAC
>JACCDP011033381.1_pt1 | contig 22270 bp, 17 predicted proteins | sample 7445841 | NCBI WGS metagenome assembly JACCDP01 (sample SAMN15323441, study PRJNA562643) | freshwater metagenome | isolation source: river surface water | place: USA:Blue River Watershed | collected 2017-08-17
AAAAGTCTCTATCAACTCGCACCCATAAATGTAGTTGTGGATGCGAACTACACAGAGATACAAACGCTGCAATTAATATTTTAAATCTTGCAAAAGCTAGGGGAGGGCATCCCCAAAGTAACGCTATAGGAGTTGAAGCCTCTACTCTACTTGGTGCAAACCTGGTTGAGCAAGTTTTGACGATGAATGTAGAATCCCCGTGTCTTTAGACCGGGGAGTGTCAATAATCCAATTCCTGAATTAAAACATAAGGTTCAACGATGAGGGCATTAAATCGTTTAGTGCGGTTAAGATTCCATTCTCCCACCTGATCTATTGTGGGTTTTGCCAATAATTGTTCATCTATCCAACGTTGCACTGAAGGAATATTATCACCAGCGATCGCTTCTCCCACATCTAGTAAATCCAAATTCTTTGCTACCACAATTACTCCATCTTTTTGCACATGGGGAATTAGCCACTCCCATTCTGCTTCATCGAGATTTTGTTGTAATTTTTCTCGTAAATCTGACATAATTCCCCATTTTTTGGTTATTAGTCTGATTTTACAATATAAGAAGGTAATTTTTTATGCGTTGTTAATTTTTTTTAACGAACCACAGAGGTACAGAGGACTCAGAGGTGAAGAGGTAAGAAATGTTTATATGTCTTCTATAACCGTTATATTTCTATTAAATGTTCAGGAGGTAATAAATCAAGAAACTGACTTTTTGTTTTATCAAAATTTTTATTATCTTTGAGAAACCAGGAGATAAATAACTGTTTTTTGGCTCTAGTTAAAGCTACATAAAATAACCGCTTTTCTTCTTCGAGCTTATTATCTCTTAAACTGAAATAACTGGGAAATTCTTCCTCACACATACCCGCAATAAAAATATGATCAAATTCTAAACCTTTGGATTGATGAATTGTGATAATTAAAACTTGATTATTCTCTTGAGAAATTTGATCTAAATTTTTCGCTAAAGCTGTATATTCGATAATATTTCTTAATGCTGTATCAGGATGTAATTCTAAATTATCCTGTTCTTTGAAAATCTTGACTAATCTTTTCAGATTTTCTAACCTGTGTGGTTCATGATATTCATAATAATCATATAAACCAGACTCAATTAAAATATTACCTAATAAATCTGCTGGACGTAATTTTTGGCTGGCATTTTTCCAACTGTGAATATCATTAGCTAAAGGTTCAAATTCTTCTCCATAACGATAAACTAAAGCTTGACGATAATCAGCACGATGTTTAATTAAAGGTATGAGAATTGCCAGTAATTCCACAGTTGCACGAGTATCATCAAGAGCGCGATGACTGGGTAATTGATGCAAGTTTAATTTATTAGCTAAATTTTTCAAACTATAACTATCTGCTTTAATAAATCTTTTTGCTAAATCCCATGTATCTCCCCATTGAAATTGAGGAGTTGATAAACCTAATTTTTGAGCATCAGCTACGATCATTTTAATGTCAAAACCGAGATTATGTCCTACTAAAAAAGCATCTTTGATAAATGCTAAAAACTCTGTAAATACATCAATGGCATTTTCGCCATTTTTTGCTAAAAATTCATCACTATAACCATGTATTTCTTGTGAATCTCCCACAGGAACAGTATTTTTAATATAATGATGAAATTCTGATGTTATCTCACCATTAATTAATTTAATAGCAGCAATTTCAATGACCTCATTTTTACCTGCTAAAAAACCTGTAGTTTCCACATCAAAAACCACTATTTTTCCTGAATCATAAGCAGTAATTAAATTCCTAAAAGGATCACCATCAACAAAAGTTTGTGTTGCTCCCATATCGGTTAATTTAAAACCACAAACTTCACCTTCTTTGATGATATTATTAATAGTAATATTACCAATTCCCCGACTAGGACGGAGTAACATTCTCAGTATTGAACCTGTATCAAAAGGATTGATAATTAAACGTAAATAAGCGAGAGCATCTTTAATTTCTTGACGCATAAAAAATTGATGCTGCTCAACTGTGATGCAGGGAATATTTGATTTTTCTAAAATTTTACTAATAATATCAATGCGTTTATGGGTGCGCGTTAAAACAGCAACTTTATTATATGGAAAATCAGGATTATTTTCAGCTAAATTTTTAATTTGTTGAGCGATCCATAATCCTTCATTATCTTCATTTTTGGCTGTATAAACAGGAATTAATTCGCCATTTTCACAATTAGGTGCAGGAGTTATTTTTGTATATCGTGTTTCAAAGGAATCAGCAAACCTAGAAGCGGTATTTAATAAAGTTTTAGTAGCGCGATAATTCCACACTAGAGAATATTCTTGAGGTTGAAAATCTTGTTTAAACTCACTAACAACTTGGTCAGGTTCAGAACCTCTCCATTCATAAATAGTCTGATCTAAATCTCCAATGATGGCAATATTACCAGTTCTAGCAGCTAAAGTTCTGACAATTTGATATTCTGTTAAATGAGTATCTTGAACTTCATCAACTTGAATAAAATCAAACCTATTTTTCCATCTTTGTCTGATTTCTGGATAGGAATAAAATAGACAACGCACATAAAAAATTAAATCAGCAAAGTCTAAACCATGACGTTCTTGCAAAATAGTTTGATACTTACTCGCTAATCTTGCATCACGCATTTCTAAAGGTAAAAATAATTGCTCTAAAGGATAATTAGGAGATAGTTGTAAATAACTAGCTTTAGTTTTGCAATCACATATCTGTGAGAATTTTTGTTGAATATCTTTATCTTTACTTAATCCAAAAATTTCCTTAATTAATCCTAAACAGTCGGTATCATCATAAACTACAAAATCTGCTGGTAAACCAATATTTTTAGCTTCTATTTTCAGGATGTAAGTACATAAACTATGAAAAGTTTTAACTGTGATATAGCGAAATTGTTGGCGACACATTTGTGCTAACCGTTCCTTCATTTCCTTTGCTGCACGGTTAGTGAAAGTGAGACAAAGGATTTTTTCAGGAGGAATACCTTGTTTAATTGCGTTGACAACTCTTGAGGATAAAACACGGGTTTTACCAGTTCCCACGGGAGCTAATATTAATAATGCTCCTTGGATGTGGTTGATGATTTTTAGTTGTTCGGGGTTGGGTTGGTTTTGTGATATCATCATAGTGATTTAGATAATTTTAAATACCAAGAGATTGATAGGGTTTATTTTCTTTAGAAGCAGGTGATTTCAAACTGTAATAAGAACGAATAAGTGCAGGTTCATCTTGCTCAAAAATTGCTGATACTTTTCCATCTAATGCCAACTTAGATGAATCAGAAATAAGATAATCTTGAGTTTTACATAAATCTTCTATATTAGGAAGATTAGCAAGTTTTTCTGGATCATGTAATCCTAAAATTAATATGTAGTTTTTCTTGAGTCTATTAATCAATTCATTTGAGTTTTCTAGTCTATTACTAATAGATTGAATAGTTTCTGCATTCTCAAATTGTTTAGCAATATCACCCAGGTATAACCATGTTTCAGTCGCTTTGAGACGTTCAATATCAGATTGACCTTCTAGTGCTAATTTAACAATAAACTCCCAATCTTTTAGATCAATATTTGGCAGATAGCGCATTGCTTCAAGAATAACAGCACGTAGATATTTACTTGTTTCATTTGTCTTATTAATGTAGTTTTCTCGTAACTGTTGAATAGCTTCTATATGACCTTGACGCGCTAGACTGACAATAATATCTAGTAAGTCTCGTATGACAAATAACTTTTCATCACAGATGATCTTAACAATTTTTTTCCATAGGTCATCAAAACCTAGAATTGCTAATTTATTAATAGCAAATCTCAAGCGCGTTTCTTGCTTTCTGCGATGATTTTTTAATTTACGTTTTTCTTCACTTATATTATTTTTGCTTACCTTTATTTCTTCAGTAGTTTTTTCTAACGATGCAAGGCTATCATAAAAAAGCGTAACAATTTTTTGCTTTAAAGCATTTTTATCATCTAACCATACAGAAGCAGAAGCTTCAAAATACCTCTTCCAGTTAGATACAATGTTAAAATTACTACTTTTAGGAAAAGGTGGTAGATTTAATTCTCCAATTTTATTTTTGCTTTGCTGGAATAAAACTTGAAAAATTCTTCGACTGAGATAAGCACTATCAACATATATATCTATTGCAAAAAGACATTGCTGATATGTTTTTATTAATTCCCACCAAAGAGTTTCTTGATCACTATTATGGGCAAATCTGAACTTTATCCGGTATTCAGAGTTCATTAGCCATAACTGATACATTAAAAAATTAAACTTTTTACCTAAAGGTTCTAATACATCATCATCAGTAAACGCATCTAAAAATAGATTGATATTTTCATAAATATCAGTTTTATCTTCATTAAGCTTAAGTCCTAGTTTTTGTAGTTCTTCATCTAATGCAGTTGTAATTTTATTCATGTATTCCGAATCTGAATTCGGTAAAATTATGATTATATCATCAACATAGCGGTAAAAATCTAATTGAAATTCTTTATTATTTTTAAACCTATTATCTAGTGGCAATAAGTAAAGATTGGCATAGAATCCTGATGTGATTGTACCTTGATTGAGTCCGGTTTTTTCTCCTATTTCTGCTGAGTTTTCATAAGTTAAACCTTTATAAAGTAATTTTCTTAATAGCCAATCAATGCGTTCACTACCTTGTTCATTTATCTTAAGTTTCTTCTGTACAATATCTAGCAAGTTATCTTGCTTTATCCTAGTATAATATGCCTGAATATCAGTTCTAATAACTACACCATCTTGATTTTTTTGTATGTCTAAACTGTCTTTGATAGCCTTTCTAAAATTCTTCCAGTCATCCCACCAATTTTCATATAAATATTCGTTTTCATTCTCATAAGATTTTTTGTTAGGCTTATAAGAATAAAAATCAATTTTCATGTTTTGTCCAATTACTTGAATAATTGCATTTGCTAATATTTCTTCCTCCAGTCTAGAAAGTTCTTTGGGACGAATACTATTACTACCTTTGGGAACATTAGCTGATATTCTTTCTGAACGTGCATCTATGCGATAGCGGTAGTCTATTAAGTCATGCTGTATTTCTCGAAGATTGTGTTCTAAATTTCTTTCAAAAAGGAGAATTTCTATTTCGTCATATAAAAATTCATCTAGTACATTTTTTCTTGCTCTTACCCAAGCTAACTCAAGATTTTTCATATCAATTACTTCAGCCCAGTTTTTATCCTGTGCTAATTCACTATTTATAATAGTTATAAAGCTAACCGGAAATGAAGATGAATAATTAGATTGATGATGATCTTGCCAATAACTATCAACAGGATTGTTGAAATTTACTTCTTGAATTGGTTGTAAGTTTTCGAGTGGCGATAGTATATGACTATCACCTATTACTTTTTCAATATTTCTAATAATTTCTATAGTTGCTTCCTCTAATTTATAACCGGGATAATTTTGATTAAGATAGCTGTTCATTTTTTTTGTACCTAAAGTTAATAGGTGTAAATTTTCCACTGGTACTTCTTCCAGTAGCTGCTTATATGATAAACATTCTTCCAACCATAATTCTTTTTCATCTGCTAAAATTAACTCTGCTTCTAATCCTAAATATTTGAGTTTTTCATATTGTTCTCTTTTCAGAATTGCTTCTTTATTTAATAAAGAAGTAATATCGAGTTGAGTTAGAATCACATTAGATATAATAGGTTGTTGCCAAAATTTACATTTCTTTTGGAGATAGCGCATTGTGGTAATAATACCTTTAGAAACACTCTCACATATAACCTGAAACTCTAAATTTATGTTTAATGATTTTACATTATTTTTGATTTCATTCATTAATTTACTGTAGAGTGTAACCCCATAAAAATTAGGTTCAATACCTAGACAAATAATTTCTATTGGATGAGAAATTTCTTCATCTTTATACCAAGCCAATATTCTCTCTATAAAAGCAATAGAAGCTGCTCCCATAGCACCTACATCTATTAAACAGATGCGTGGATTATATTTGAGTCTACTGAGTAGGTGTGTTAATTCAATAATTTTATCTAAACTATGAACTGACTCAAAATAATAACGCGGAAATAAACTATAAAACTGAAAAGCTGTACTTTTTAAATCCGCTTTTTCTAAACAGTGGAAAATATCTTTTACATAATCAAAATATTTATATCCCTGTGCTTCTGGTATTTCTCCTAACCAATCATGTACAGCAGAATAAGCAGATGCCATAATAGGATGAAAAGAACGAAGAATTTTAGTTTCTTTTCCTATTATTAAATGAGTAACTTGTTTTGACTTATGCGCGGGAAGTCCTAAAAGTGCTTGTAATAAAAGTTGTTTTGCTATCTCATTAATAGTCTTTCCTTCATTTTCTGATCTCTGCTTTAATGCTTCTAAAGTTTCATCTTCTAATCGAATAGTAACTATCTTATCTACGTCCCATAAGATTGTTAATTCTCCATTGAGAACCTGAACTATATCCTCTATGGTTTCAAGTCGAGATTTACCAGGATTTTCTATTGCTTTACCAATGGAACTGTGATAACGCGACGCTGGGGAAACATCTCCTCCTCTAGCGCGATATTCTGCAAATTCCTTGGCCAGTTTGTACAGTGTCCAGTCTAAGTCTTTTAGACGTTGCTCGAAATCTTTTTTATGTATCATTTTTATCTGCTTTTCTATTTTTTACTGGTTACAAACTTAGCTTAACACCCTTCTTATATTACGTCAACAATATAAAATATCTAAATATACTGTTAATAAATAGCTATTTGCTTTATTTGCTGTACACAGTACAATAGTTTGCTGATAAATCTGGATCTTGACAGTTAATATCTACTGTGTAATAGTATCTGGTAAGCAAAAAATAAGACACTCCAACGCCATTGGAATGTCTTTTGATTTGCGTAACCTTCCCCGATTGCAGTTGGGGTGGGTTATTAACTTGATTGAATTGTTTGTAAGTAAAAGGTCTAAATTTTGTTATTTACACAAAGGAAACAAAAAATGAAACCAACATTTAACAATGATAGCTTATCAGCTATTGATCTGGCTCAAAAATCTTTGGCATTGGGTTCTTCTCCGTCTGAAGTGATTGAATTGATACAATCTATCACAGAATTATCTAATGTGCAGAATCAAAAACTGCAAGCGAAACAAGATGATGAGAGACGGGGGTATTTAATGCAAGATATCATGCAGTTGTTTGTACAGCTTAAAATTCCCACTAATAAACAGCGCGTTCTGAAAGCTATGACAACTCCACAACTTGATGCTTATGCAGAGGAATTGTCTCGACAATTAAAAGAGCGTCCAATCAAACATCTATCAGTTGCATAAATACCAATATTAACAGGACTTACGCAAAATATCTCTCAAACCCTAATTTTTCTGTGTTCTCTGTGCCTCTATGGTTTGTTTATTCCGTAAATCTTACGTAAATCCTAATTAACGTCAATTTTCATAAATTTCCTTAATGGAAGTTTCATAAGTAACTACGGTGCGTTACGTTATTACTAACGCACCCTACTAGCTTTTTTGGTCATGAATCTTTTTACCCTGTTATCACGGCTTTTGTGGGGGTTTTTATGTCCATTTTTCCAAATTATGTCTTTTTTACCTTATTTCATTAATAAAATTGATAGTTTGTCTAATCTTAGATAACTAAATCTTATCTTTATTTCTGCCTGACTACCCACTCAATTCTCCTCAAGGTTTTTTTCGACTTTTTCAGCAACCCCCAATTAAACTGTTAAAAGAAAAAAGATTAACAGAATTAGATTTAGATAATTTAATTGAGGAGTTGGAGTTATTGGGACGCAGAGATAAATTAGCAGTAGAAAGTTTATTAGAACAAATTATTAGACATTTACTAATTTTGCAATATTGGACTGTAGAATCACAAATATTCTGACTCCTTCTTCCTGACTCCTGAATTCTTACAATTTCACCTTCCTAAATCGTGCATTTGATTAATTACCCTTGCACATTTTTGAGTCACTCTTTCCAACTCATCCCTATTAGTAGAACTAGGAGGATCAATTAATTCCCCAATTCTAATAGTTAAAGGAACTGGACGAGGTAAAGAAGAACCAGGTTGTAAAATTTGTTCACTTCCCCATAAACTCACAGGTAAAAAAGGCGCTTGAGACTTAGCAGCGAGGAGTGCTGCACCTTTTTTCGGGTCAGTAATACGACCATCGGTCGTGCGTGTACCTTCCAAAAATACACCCAAAGCCCAACCATTGTCTAAAAATTCTAAAGCAGCACGGATAGCATTGCGGTCAGCAGTACCGCGACTGACGGGGTAAGCACCGTATAATTTAATAGCTTGGGCTAAAACGGGAACTTTAAATAATTCTTCCTTGGCCATGTACGCGACTGGACGACGCACGCAACTAGAAACTATAGGTGGGTCAAAATAACTAGCATGATTACTCACAACTATCACAGCACCGGTTTGAGGGACATTTTCCGCACCGTAAATCCTGCCCTTGAAGTATGCGTGTAACATGGGGCTAACTACAGACCACTTAAAGGCGTGATACAGTGCCAAACTAATTAAAGGTTCACGAGTTCTAGTCACGGAAGATAATGTAAATAAATGGAGTTAGGTTATATAAAATTTGAATGTAAAGAAAATCTTACCACTAATCTTTCATTACCACAATAGCTAACGGACATTTTTCTGGTTTACGAAACTCCCAGTTAACAGCACTATCATCACCAATTTGTACTACGGGTAAATCTTCAATTACAGGAGATAATCTGATAATAAAATCAATATATTTTTCCTCTACAGCAGCTTGATAAAATTTACTTCTTTTTTCTGAATCTTCGGTAATTTGATAACCTATCCTGGCTGGCATTTCTGCTAATTTTTGAGTTCTCAAAAAGTAATCATCAATTGATTCTTGTTCAATTCCGGGGGCTGGTTTAAATAAACTACTACCCGTAATTTGTCCCCATCCTGTAGATAAATCTCCCGGTGCATTTCTGGGTTTAGTCCCCTAGCTTTTAGTCGAGATGGTAAAATATTGATTAGTGGTGGTCAAAGTGGAACTATCAAAATTTGGCGATACGATAAGTTAATAACGATGATAATTTACTCTTAACTGGGGAATGGTGGGAAATTTTAGGAGTAGAACCGAAAACTCACCCCAAACAAGTTAAACTTACCTATCTGAGATTAGCCAGATTATATCATCCTGATATTAACAGTTCTGTCAGTGCTAAAACTGCCATGGAAGCAACTAATCAAGCGTATCAAAAGTTTCAACTTATACGGAATTGGTAAAATATATATCCCTTCATCAGTGTTAATTCCCAAAAAAAATTTAACTGTTTATGTTGCATATTCTGAAAAAACGTTATAAATTGTTAGGTTGTAGGGGAATAATATATTTTTTGATTTCAATGGCCAATTTCTGATTAAGTAGATATACTATATTCTAGTTATTCTACATACAGAATAAACTGTATTTTTGGAAATTAAAAAAACTGCTAAACATGATTGCAGTTAGGTTTTGATATTGACTGAGTTTTTCTATTGTTAATAGATGGATATTTGCTATTTGCAAAATTACATCAATAATAATTAAAGGTGCATCTACGAGCAACAAATCTACTATCTAAATGGAGTTAGTCTGGTAATGCAACTAAACAAATTGGAGACAAGTAAAAATATAGAAAATGAAGCATGGCAATCTTTAGAGAATTCTATTCTCTACTATAAAGGTCAGCCTGTAGGTACTGTCGCAGCCTATGATTCATCCGTGGAAGCGCTAAATTATGACCAATGTTTTATCCGAGATTTTGTTTCTTCGGCGTTAATTTTTCTCATTAAAGACAGAACAGATATTGTCAAGAATTTCCTGGAAGAAACATTAAAATTACAGCCAAAAGAAAGGGCTTTAGATGCCTATAAACCTGGTAGAGGTTTAATTCCCGCCAGTTTTAAAGTTGTATCTATTAATGGGGAAGAACATTTAGAAGCTGATTTTGGTGAACACGCAATCGCCAGAGTTACACCAGTTGATTCTTGTTTATGGTGGTTAATTTTATTACGTGCTTATGTAGTTGCTACTAAAGATCCTTCCCTTGCTTATCAACCTGAATTCCAAACAGGAATTAGGTTAATTATGGATATCTGTTTGGCAAATCGTTTTGATATGTACCCCACCCTATTAGTTCCTGATGGGGCGTGTATGATAGATAGACGCATGGGTATTTATGGCCATCCGTTAGAAATTCAAGTTCTATTTTTTACGGCTTTACGTGCAGCGCGAGAACTACTAATTTGTAAAGGTAATGAGGATATTGTGGAAGCAATTGATAACCGTCTACCTTTATTATGTGGTCATATTCGTCAGTATTATTGGATAGATATTAATCGCTTAAATGCAATTTATCGTTTTAAAGGTGAAGAATACGGAAAAACTGCCGTTAATCTTTTCAATATTTATGCTGATTCTTTACCTTATTATGAGCTAGATAAATGGCTACCGAAAAAAGGTGGTTATTTTGCTGGAAATGTCGGACCATCACAGTTTGATACTCGCTTCTTCACCCTCGGAAACTTAATGGCTGTAATTTCTAATTTATCTACAGCAGAACAGTCCCAAGCAATTATGAATCTCATTGAAAAAAGATGGGAAGATTTAGTAGCAGATATGCCCATGAAAATCTGTTATCCTGCTTTACAAGGTGAAGAATATCGAGTTGTCACAGGATGCGATCCGAAAAACATTCCTTGGTCTTATCATAATGCCGGCAGTTGGCCTGTTTTAATGTGGATGTTAGCAGCAGCAGCAGTGAAAACCAAGAAACCACAACTAGCAGAAAAAGCTATTGAAATTGCCGCAGCTAGACTGAGTGAAAATGAATGGCCAGAATATTACGATGGTAAAAAAGGGAGATTAATTGGTAAACAAGCGCGGAAATATCAAACTTGGACTATTACAGGTTATTTATTAGCTAAAGAACTGATAGATAATCCTGATTACTTACCATTAATCAGTTTTGATAAATTACCCCCTGATGTGGTTTCTAGAGCTTGTGAATTTGAAGTTGGTGGGTTAGATTCTTACATGAATCTATAAACCTAATTTGTAAGCATTCAGCATAGCATTTAGATCCCCGACTTCTGATAATAAATCATAATTTTATGATACGACTAAAGAAAGAAGTCGGGGATCTCAACCAGATATATTGTTAACTATAAATACAATCAACCGTATTTTTAGATGAAGTTATAGTTAGGAATGGCAAAAGAGATACAAAAATTCTTACAGAGTCGAGGATATTTGACTTCTATATTTAAGGAATATCTAGCAAATGTCTGAGAAGCATTTGATCATCTAGTTTAGCTTTTAAACGACCCTTTTCCACATCACGAATCCAGCTTTGACTTTTTTCCATCAGCTTGGCTAATTCTCGTTGGGAAAGATTCATTTTTTTGCGCCCTTCTGTCACCTGTTCCCCTAACAAGTTACCTGTTTGTTGATGATTGCTTTTAGGTTTGGTGGTACGACGTTGTTTTTTATCTGATTCTGAACGCTTTTCCCAGTCAAGAGGGAGTTCAAAAGATAAAATTCGTGCATTCATCAGCAAATTCCATTTACCACGGGGTCCGCAGTCTGTGAGACGATTTTCACCACTACCATCATTAATCCAAAATTCCAAAGCTTCATCGGGATCTTCTGGAATATCAACTAATTTTGCCCACAAAGGTTGAATTTCTGGGGGATAGGTAACAGGATCAAATAATGGCTTAACTCCATAATGATTGAGAACTTCTAAATCATTTTCATAGGTTTTAAGTAGGCGTTTACGTTCTTCTCGATGTCTAGCAGCTTGGGTTATTTTTTCTTCACCATAGGCAACGCGCATCAAGGTAGGAATAGTGATACGTTGTTCTCTACCCATTTTGGTTTTAAATAATAACCAAAGCATCAATCTTACAGCCCCTTCATGTTGTTGCCATAAACTCATAACTGTGGTCAATAGACTTTTGGGAAGACTACCATATTGATAAAATGCCGTGCGTTCTTTACATCCTTGTCTGTTGAAAAAATGCTGAGTCCAATTCCCTGCTTTAATTGTAAATGTTAGGCCAATCAAATATTTACAGCCTTGATCATCTTCTTGAAAATGGTGCTGAGTATCTATCAAATTCCAGAGATAACTATTTTGAATAGAAAAACCGGGAACTCGACCTTGTTGTGGCCAGTCAATAGACACCATGAGAGAACAAGTTTGATAAACGATGTTTTTAATTAAACCGAGTTTGGTACTTTTGCTGAGGTCTTTACGTTTTTCTAAGCCCAAATACTGTTCAATTTGTCGTTCATCAATAGTAAATTCTTCTTCCCAAGGTTGATCTAGGGCTGTAATTTGAGCAGCAAAAATAAGATGGATACAAGCAGCACGGATGTCTAAATGATCAATTGCTTGTAAATTAGTAGCGCAGTTGTTACTTGAAAATAGGTCATGAATATGAAAAGAAATTTTACCTTTTCCTTGATTAACTGAGCGACTGTATTGTAAATTACCCTCCTCATCTTTTTCCCATTGTAAAGATGTTCTTTGTGCTAATAGATTACAGGCTTCCCAGATAACTATTGCTGAACAGAAGGGGTTATTTTTACCATTAGAAAATAAATCTGGACTGGTAGCATCTCGTGGTTCAACTTTACATCTTCCTTTTTTTGCCTGTACAGGTATAGGCGCATTTGTTGGACAAGCAATAACACATTGGGGTTGTGAATAATAACCCTCACAATTATTACAAAGAGTAGGATCAACCCAATATTCATCATCTCGAATTGTGATTGCACCCGTAGGACATAGGGGTCGGCAGTTGTCACATCCCACGCAACTGTTGTTAGGAATTATATACGGCATAGGATGTGTTCCTACTTTAATCGTTGAGATGTTCGGCTTAAGTCTCCCCTGAATGTGTCCTTTTGATTCATAACTCGCTACCAAATTACCTCTATAACGAGAATATAGTTTGCACGTCTAATTAATTACTCATAGGGGTTGATGAAGCCAGATTTTGTATCTATTGAGATTTGGAAAAGCTAGACTTCATGGCTTCTTCATTAACTATACATTTCATAAAGATTTCAATAAGATTGTTCAGAATGAGCTTGGCATAATTTCTTAATATTTACCTGGATTTTTATTGTTAAAATGTTTATTTTGGGCTATATCAATTTGTCTGAATGTTTTTGAGTAACATCTTAGAGGAGGCAATAGGTAATAGAGAATAGAAAACAAAATGGTTCAAAAATAGATGAAATGATTTTTTTGAGTTTGTATTTAGAAATACTGTCAGTAGTAAATTTTGATTTAGTTGGCAAATATTTGCAGTTAGTCAGTCAATAAAGGTAATAATAATGTTAAATAGTTGATTATTATTCTTGTTAAATCCCATATTTTTCTGCTAATCTAAGAAGATTTATTGAGAAAATAAATGTTTAGAGAATCTTGGAAAGGGTTAATAAATAAGCTTTTGACCTTAGAACATAATTCAGATTTATTAATAAGTAATCTTATTTAATATTTTTAGTTAACCAAAAATAAATAATATTGTTTAGCAAGTCATCAAAATTTGACAAATACATTAATTTTTCTTATTGAAAAAGTTAAATATTAGGCTAGTATTAAGATTAAAGGATTAACTAACATCTAGCGAAAATTGCTGAGGTTTCATTCATGGCGACATTAACAGGATTGACCTTTGGAGGTACTGCTTGGACTCCTAAATTTGCCCAAGAAATTGACAAAGATAAATGTATAGGTTGTGGCAGATGTATGAAAGTTTGTGGTCATAAAGTTCTAGGCTTAATGGCTTTGAACGAAGAAGGTGAATTTGTAGAAGATGAGGATGATGAAGAAATTGAACGTAAAGTAATGGTTGTTGCCCATCCAGAAAACTGTATTGGTTGTGAAGCTTGTTCTCGAATTTGTCCTAAGAATTGTTACAATCACACCACATTAGATAAATAACATTGCTGGCAATTTTTCACAGGTGTGCTACAAAACATTGCTCATTTTCTTGACAAGCAAGGTAACTAGAGGGGAATCTCAATATTTACCCAAACTGATGAAAAAGTTCACAGTAAACATAAACGTAAATCATAAATTGTTATTATCGAAAATCATCATACTTGCTACTATTTTTCTACTGATATTTGATTTATGAAGATCGGCACTCTCAGATACTCGATTTCTTTAAGAAGTCGAGATTTTTATTGTTATCAATATGAAAAAAATATAGAAATTTACACATTTTCGATTAGTTACAAGTTAGAACGGTAGTATAGCAGGAATCAAGAGTCAGGAGTCAGCAGTAAAACCCTACAAAGTTTCATGATTGTTTGATTTCTGAACTACCTTGGATATTGCTATAAAAATCTAAAAGATTATCTTATTCCCAGACTATAATTCTGTGGTGACACAAACAAAGTCTATCTTCACAGACTATTGTTTTATTACTGTTTACAAAGCAGGTAGCATTCATGCAAAAAGTTCCTGTTTCGCTATGGACACTGTTAGCTGGGATGATAATAGCCCCTATCAGTATCTGGATTGGTCAAAACCATCATTTATTACCGGAAGCAGCATCGCAACAAGCACCTCTGGTAGATGGTTTTTTCAATATCATGTTTACGATTGCAGTTGCTCTTTTTTTAGTTGTTGAAGGCACAATTCTGCTGTTTCTAGTTATCTATAGACGACGCAAAGGAGATAATACTGATGGTGTACCCATCGAAGGTAACTTAAGTTTAGAAATTTTTTGGACAGCAATTCCTACTGTAATTGTGATTGCTTTAGGTATTTACAGTGTTGACATTTATAACCAAATGGGTGGTTTTGGTGTGGGTAGTCATCCTCACCATGAGTCAGCAAGTGCGATGAATGTTAGTCAAACAGCTAATATTGGGATTGGTGAAAATCCGCAAACTAAAAATAAACCTGCTGACTTGGTTGTAGATGTCAAAGGTATCCAATTTGCATGGTTATTTAATTATCCTGTCAGTGGTATTTCTGCCGGGGAATTGCACGTTCCTGTGGGTGCTGATGTGCAATTAAATTTATCCGCAGATGATGTAATTCATTCTTTTTGGGTTCCCCAATTTCGTCTGAAACAAGATGCGATTCCTGGTGTTCCCACACAACTACGATTTACAGCTACAAAACCGGGGACTTATCCTGTGGTTTGTGCAGAATTATGTGGTGGTTATCACGGTTCAATGCGGACACAAGTAATTGTCCATGAACAACAAGATTTTGATGCTTGGATGAGTGAAAACCAGCTTGCGGAAAAACAAGATATGAATGATGCAGTAGCTGTGAATGTGGAAAATTTATCTCCATCAGAATTTCTTCATCCCTATCTGAAAAATTTGCTAGTAACTCCAGCAAATCTTGAGTCATTAGCCAATCAATTTTAGATTGATTCTGAGCTAAAATTTTGGATTTTTTCGATCTAAATTTAGAGTGAAATCTAAAGTTCAATCATTAATGATGATTGGCTAATACCTGACAAAAGGCAACTCACAAAAATATGACACAAGTAAATTTTACAGTTAATCATCCACCAGATGAAAGTCAAACACCAACGCTGTTGATTACTCACAATTCTCATCCTCCAGCCTGGAAATTTCGAGATTATTTTACATTTAATACTGATCACAAAGTTATTGGGATTCAATACTTAGTGACAGCGTTTTTCTTTTATCTAATTGGTGGGTTGATGGCGATCGCTCTCCGCACCGAATTAGCCACACCAGACTCTGATTTTCTTGATCCAAATTTGTACAATGCCTTCATGACAAATCATGGAACAATCATGATTTTTTTATGGATTGTTCCCAGTGCAATTGGCGGATTTGGTAATTATCTAGTCCCCTTAATGATGGGTGCTAGAGATATGGCATTTCCAAAATTAAATGCGATCGCCTTTTGGTTAAACCCACCCGCAGGATTATTACTCTTACTTAGTTTTATCTTCGGTGGTTCTCAATCTGGTTGGACAGCTTACCCACCATTAAGTTTAATTACCGCCAACAATGCCCAAAGTTTATGGATTTTGGCCATTGTTTTAGTAGGAACTTCTTCAATTTTAGGTTCGATTAACTTTGTCATCACTATTTTGATGATGAAAGTTCCCAGCATGAAATGGGATCAAGTTCCCCTATTTTGTTGGGCAATTTTAGCAACTTCTATCCTCGCACTTTTATCTACCCCCGTATTAGCAGCAGGTTTAGTTTTGCTGTTATTTGATATTAACTTTGGTACATCATTTTTCAAACCAGATGCAGGTGGTAACGTTGTTATTTACCAACATTTATTCTGGTTTTATTCCCATCCGGCAGTTTATTTAATGATTCTGCCAATTTTCGGAATTATGTCCGAAGTAATTCCCACACATGCCCGCAAACCCATATTTGGTTATAAAGCGATCGCCTTTTCCAGTGTTGCCATTTGCGTCGTTGGTTTATTCGTTTGGGTACACCATATGTTCACTAGTGGAACACCCGGATGGATGCGGATGTTCTTCACCATTTCCACATTAATAGTTGCCGTTCCCACAGGAGTAAAAATATTCGGTTGGGTAGCAACATTATGGGGAGGAAAAATCCGTTTTACCAGCGCGATGTTATTCGCCATTGGTTTATTATCAATGTTCGTCATGGGCGGTTTAAGTGGCGTAACCATGGGAACAGCACCCTTTGACGTTCACGTTCACGACACCTATTATGTAGTCGGTCATTTCCATTATGTTTTATTTGGTGGATCAGTTTTTGGTATTTACGCAGGTATCTATCATTGGTTTCCCAAAATGACAGGCAGAATGATGAACGAAACCTGGGGAAGAATTCATTTTGCCCTCACTTTTATCGGTACAAACTTAACATTTTTACCCATGCACGAACTCGGTTTAAAAGGAATGCCACGCCGAGTTGCCATGTATGATCCTCAATTTCTTAGCCTCAATCAGTTATGTACAATTGGCGCATTTATTTTAGGAATTTCTGTAATTCCCTTTGCTTTAAACGCCATTACTAGCTGGAAAAAAGGTGAACCCGCAGGTGATAATCCCTGGGAAAGTTTAACTTTAGAATGGACAACATCTTCCCCACCAATTATTGAAAACTGGGAAGTATTACCCGTTGTCACCCATGGACCCTATGACTACGGCCATAACCATGATCAATCATCGGTTACAGAAGTATTAAGTTAAGGCAATTGTAGGTTGGGTTAAGCAACAGCGCAACCCAACAAACCTCTAACATACAAGATTGAGTTCAGTAACAACACAACCTCACAAACCTCTCAAAAAGTTGGGTTTCCTTACGTCAACCCAAGCTACATCTATTCATCATTTAGTAGGAAAATAACATGACTGCAATTATACCCAATGAACATCACAGCGATGGACATGACGAACATCCAGATTTACGAGTGTGGGGATTATTAACATTTCTCGCTTCTGAATCATTAATGTTTGGTGGATTTTTCGCCACCTATTTGTTTTTTAAAGGGACTACCGCAGTTTGGCCACCAGAAGGAACAGAAGTAGAATTATTTATCCCAACTATTAACACTATCATCCTCATTTCTAGTAGTTTTGTCATCCATTTTGGTGATATGGCAATTAAAAGAAATAGCGTAGGTTGGATGCGGTTTTGGTATTTTATCACCGCAATTATGGGCGCAATATTCCTAGTCGGTCAGATTTATGAATACATGAATTTAGGTTATGGATTAACTACCAATGTTTTTTCTAATTGCTTTTATTTAATGACAGGTTTCCACGGTTTGCACGTCTTTATTGGACTGTTATTAATTTTAGGAGTATTGTGGCGTTCTTTCCGTCGTGGTCATTATTCTGCTACTAAACATACTGGCATAGAAATGGCGGAAATTTACTGGCACTTTGTAGATATTATTTGGATTATTCTCTTCACCTTGGTATATCTTCTCAATATTCTGTAAAAACAGGTAATGAGTCATTACTGTTGTTTAGGAATTCCTCCTCAAAAAATATCCCCATCCTCAGTACAAATGTAGGGGTTTAGCAGTGCTGAACCCCTATCAACTAGCAACCATATCCCTGACTTCTGACATCAATTTATCAAGTTCAAAAAAGAAGTCGTGAATCTTTTAGATAAGAGATTAATCTATTGACTTTTATATCAAAACCTGATAAAATTAATCTCGACAAAGAAGAACTATCATCAAATAATTAAATACTTTTCTCTGAATCAGGTGGTTATCGAGCGAAGTCGAGATAATGTCCATGATTTGAGAATTTACAGGATATTCTTATTAATGCTTATTCAAAAATTCGTGAGACTTGCAAGTTTAGACTATTAAATTGTGGAGAGATAACTAAATCATCACCAGAAAAAATCCCGATTTCATTGTAAATTTCATTAATTAATTCTAAAACTAAAATACTTTTACTTTGCGGATCAATAATCCAATATTCAGGAATACCACAATCTTGATATTGTAGACGCTTGGCAATGAAATCTCTATCTCTTTGTAATTCTCCAGGACTAACTACTTCAACAACTAATAAAGGTAGTAACATTGATAGACGAATAGTGTTACGGTTTGCTAATTGTTGAATATGCTCTTCTCGAATAATAGTCAAGTCAGGATAACGGTTTCTCGGTTCTCCCCTGACTTCCAATTCTAAACCATGTCCCCGCACTCTTTTATAACCCAAGAGGGAGACAAATTGAATTAATAAAAATGTGGCAATTTGCACATTAATTCCTGATTCTGGGGGCATTTCAATTAATTCTCCATTAAATAATTCATAAAGTTTGTCTGTACCATCATCATAAGATAAATATTCTTCAAAGCTTTGAAATTGATGTTTAACTTGTAGCATCAGGGTTACTCCGTCTATTGCCGTAGTTAGTTACATTCTAACATTGTTGATATTTCTCTGTACCCAGATCCCCGACTTCACCAGATCAATTTGTCATTTATGAAGATAACAAATAAAAGAACTCGGGGATCTTATAGTCTCATCTGAATCTTACCTTTCTTATGAAGATAATTCAGCATTATTAGTCAATTTGGTAATCATAATCTGACCATTAGATTGTCTTGTTACCGAAAATAATCTCTCTGTTTATAAAAAAGCCATGTACCTAAACCGCATCCCACATCTAGAACAGAATTTGGTTGAAAAATCATGAAACAATTATACCTATGGTACTAGTTATTTCCTGATCAAAAACCCAAGGTTAATAAAATTATTAAATTTATATATCTGACTACCATTTACACTGTTAAATAGTAGATATGAATAATCCCAAATATTTCCGAACAAATGGGATTAATTACCTATTATGGAAATTAATACAAATAGCTTTTCCTGGTTTGATGTAGCAGATGATGTCAAAGAATTATTGATATTAGCTGCACAAACTTGGGAAAACACCGAAGAATCTGCAAAATATATCCAGCAAGCTTTAGCTAAAACAGGAGAAAATACAGATGTTTTAGTAGCAGCTTATAGATATTTTTACTACAAAAATAATTATCTTCTAGCACTGACAACAGCAGAGAAAATAACCGCTAAAATTAAAAAAGAGGAAAATCTACCTGATAATTGGGAAAAACTTCAACCTATCCTAGTTGAAGGTCACGCAAAACCCAAAATTAGATTGTACTTAAATGCTTATGCTGCTTCTGGTTTAGTATTAGCTAAATTGGGAAAAATCGAGCAAGCTAAGGAAATCAGTACCAGAATGAAAGGTATTAACGAAAAAAATGATTTTGGTGCTGGTATTCTTCTCGATATTTTAACCCGTCCGTCAGAAGAAGATGATTAAACCTGGGGATGCAGAAATAAGGGTTTAGCAATGCTAAACCCCTACAAATCAAAACTGAGTAATCACTAAATTACGAATCATGAATAATTGGTTTTCTCTCCAGCAAACTTCTAATCAAACACTTTCAACATTGAATAGTATTAATAATCCGCCACGACTTCCCACATTTCCTGCAACTCCAGATAATGCGATTCCTAATTTATATTTGCCTGTAGTTCCCTTGCCAAAATATTAGTCATTAATACACTATAAATTATGCAAGGTAAAGATTGGTTTGTTGCTGAAAATGGAGATTATCAAATCTGTCAATCAGCGAGAATATGGGATTTATTGCGTGATAATTATCGTTTGTATCGCTTTTTAACTGAAGTTGAAGATGTTCTCAATAATGTTGAGGATGAATTAACACGACTTCCAGAACTTAGAATGTTGGTCAGACGATTAATGGTTAATTCCTATTGGGTACAAAGTCAATATTTAGAACCTGATACAAAAACGGGAATCTCTGTTTTATTATTATATGATGAATTAGGATTTCCCTTAACTGTACAAACAGTTAGCTTTGCACCAGGGACAACTTCTAATATTCATAATCATGGTACATGGGGAATAGTAGCAATATTAAAAGGTCAGGAAAAAAATACATTTTGGCAACGTAGTTCTGACCCAGAATTTCCCGGTAAAATTAAAAAAACAGGAGAAATAATTTTGTCCCCCGGTGATCTAGTTAGTTTCACACCTGAGACAATACATCAAGTTCAAGCAATTGGTGAAGAACCAACAGTAACATTTAATATTTATGGTGAAACTAACCCCAAACAGAGATTTGAATTTGATGTAATTAACCACATTGATAAAAAATTTTAAATATAGGGGTAAAAATCTTAAATATGACATTATTCTGATCAATTTTATAGAAAATAATCTTCAATCTGCGTTGATCTGCGTTTATTATTTTCCATCCAAAAATCAATAGGAGAAATATCCATGGCCAGAGTAATTTTCTATGAAAAACCAGGCTGTAAAAACAATACCAGACAAAAAGTATTACTCACAGCCGCAGGTCATGAAGTGATAGCATATAGCTTATTAACCGAACCTTGGACAGTGGAAAAATTGCGGTCATTTTTTGGCGATCGCCCCGTCATTGAATGGTTTAATAAAGCTGCACCCAGAATAAAATCTGGAGAGGTGAATCCTGAAAATATCAACGCTGAAAACGCTTTGGTAATGATGTTGAGAGATCCTTTATTAATTCGTCGTCCCCTACTGCAAGTAGGAGACAAAAGAGAAATCGGTTTTGATGTCGAGAAAATTGACGCATGGATAGGCTTAAAACCTGTGGATGACTCTTTTAAAGAAATGAGTGAAAAACTCATGCAGCAAGACCTCCAAGGCTGCGCTCATCGGCAAAATCACGACCATCATCATGGTGAAGGTGGTTGCAAACATCACGGACAAGAACACCAACATTAAAAATTTGGCTACAGTATTGCAATACCTTAGCCAAATTATGGGGCTAAACAATAGACCTCTCTGAAAAAGAATCTGAAACCCTTAATCTGTCTAGGTGAAAACCTAATTTCCGGAGAGGTCTATTACCAAAAGCTATACTAAGGTAGTTGTAAAGTTATTGAGTCCTAAAGTACCAGTTAAACCTGTCACCTCAATGATGGCATCAGTAGTTGCATCAAATCCTGCGGTAGCGTCATTAATAGCGACAAAGGTACGAGTACCAAAGGTGAATTGAGCCGCAGAGTCAGCTATAAAATTAGCGGTAGTTAATTGGGCTACAATTCCGGTTGTATCCAATGTTGCCACAGTTCCAGCATCAAAGAATCCGGTGCAGGCAGTGGAAACAACGAATAAATCGCCAGTAGTAGTAGTAGCATCGAAGTCGCTAATAACATCAAAGGTATTGAAGACAGAATCTGCTAAAGTGCGGTAGTCAAAACGGTCTATTCCCAGTCCTCCAATGAGTGTATCACTTCCAGTTCCGCCAGTGAGTAAATCATTACCCGCACCACCATCAAGGGTGTTATCACCAGTGTTACCAGTAATGACGTTATCACCCGCGTTACCTGTACCGTTAATTGGGTCTGTTCCTGTCAGGGTCAGGTTTTCAATATCTGACAGAGTATCTAGACTGAAGGTAACACTAGATTGAATTGTATCTGTACCTTCGTTGGCATTTTCTGTGATGATGTCAGTTGTAGTATCAACAATGTAGGTATCGTCACCTGCACCACCAATTAAGGTATCTGTACCCGCACCACCATCAAGGGTGTTATCACCACTGTTACCAGTAATGACGTTATCACCCGCGTTACCTGTACCGTTAATTGGGTCTGTTCCTGTCAGGGTCAGGTTTTCAATATCTGACAGAGTATCTAGACTGAAGGTA
>JACCDP010598222.1_pt1 | contig 22262 bp, 40 predicted proteins | sample 7445841 | NCBI WGS metagenome assembly JACCDP01 (sample SAMN15323441, study PRJNA562643) | freshwater metagenome | isolation source: river surface water | place: USA:Blue River Watershed | collected 2017-08-17
AAATAATTAGTTGGGGGGGTGGGGGGTGGGGGGTAAGTTGTTTGTTGAAATAAATTTCAAGATAACAAATAAAAATTGGTCTTGCTTGTTGAAAAAACAAATTAGAAATTATTGTCTTTGAAACTTATCTCTAATTGGGGCTAGGTTGGTTTCTAAGAGGTTGAAACTATTGGCTAGTAATTTGATTGGCTAATTCTTTCTAGGGCTGTTCTAGGGCTTGCTAGGGGGTAGTTTCAAGAAACTGGAATTAGCAAAGTTGGCTTGCTTGTTATGTATAAATTGCTTGCTAAAACACTTACGCGGGGCAGATAGTTCTTAGGTCTTTAGGGGTGGGGGGTATTGCTTATCAAACTAATTTGGATCGAACAACAAACAATAAAGCAATCAAGAAACAACAAACAACCTAGCAACCGCATAACCGCAAACCGCAAAGCAAAACCCCAGGGTGTTATCCCTGGGGCTTATGCTTTAGCAATTAGCCGTGGCGGTGGGTCACAATCTTAGCCAGTAAAGCCAGACCGCAAACCGCAAAACTAACCACCACAATTAGCGGTAGCACCGCATAACCAAATGGGGTCAAGTCGTTAGCCGTAGCTAGTTGGTAGTAATCAACCGCAAACCACAAGCCGATAAACCCCGCCACTAGGGCGGTAGCCGTAAGTCTTTCTTGCTTCTTGTTCATTTCTCTATCCTTTCTAAGGGCTTACTAAAAGCCTAACCGCAACTTTCTAAAGTGTCAAGTATTTGTTGAAACTTTTTTTCGGCGTGTCGTAATTCGATCCGCCACCAATAACCGCAAAGAAAACCCCTAGCAAATCGCTAGGGGCTTTAGCCGTGTTGGTCTTAGAGAACTCGCCAAGACTTTACAAATCCAATTCGGTGTTGCTCGTTGTAGTAGTAAGCAACCCCCTCCAGGTGAGCAGGGTCAAACGCTGGGTAGATTACATTTCCGTTGCTTAGGATTACCTCTAGTGTCATTTTTTCTTTCCTTTCTTTCTAAGCCTTTTGGCTTATGGAATAAGCATACAACAAAAACAAATCTTGTCAAGGCGTGTCGCAAAAAAATTTGTAACGAGTTGGTAACAAGATTTTGGATCGAGCCATAGGCAAAAAATAAAACCCCCGCCGGTTGGGCGGGGGCTTGTTTATTTGTTGGTTATTTCTGCCAAATAATTTCCCGGACTTTTCCCTCTAGTTCCCAGTTGAGGGCTGGGACTAGAATTTCTGGGAAATTCCAGGGCTTTTCTAGTAGTCTGTAAGGAAACTCTTGAGCCTCCTCCTCGTAACAACGGACAATGTATCTAGCCAGTTCAAACGCCTCCATAGAGGTTAGGTCATCAAAGACTTCCAAAAAATTTTCCTCGGTTGCTCTAACTTTTTCCATTTTCTTTCTTTCTGTTTGGCTTATGAAATAAGCATAAAAAATAATTATCTAGTTGTCAAGCCGTGTCGTAAAAATTTGTATAACAGGTTGATAACGAGAATTCGGATCGAACCATAAGCAAAAACCCCACGGGGTTAGCCGTGGGGTCTTGGTTGCTTGGGCTACTCTTTGGGTAGCGTCAAGGTTAGAACATCAGTGAATTTGGCTAGGGCTTTATAGGCTTCTGGGTAAGCAACCTCGAAAGTATCCCAGTCAGAAACCGAACGGCGAACGCTTGCGATAATTTCCGCAATGATTACGCCGTGGTCGTCAATGATAGTGGTTGCGGTGTTGCCAGTTTCCTCTAATACCGCCTTGCGAATAGCACTCTCACGCTTTGCGAGAGCGTCTTTCTCCGCACGCACTACGGCTAGTTCCTCGATTAGTGAAACTAGGTCAATCTTTACTGCTTTAGCCATTGGGCTATCCTTTCAACTAACAAGCGAATTTGCTTGTGTGGCAAGCCTAGTCAGACAAGCAAACTAAGTCAAGTCAATTCGCAAAAATTTTTATAACAAATTGGTAACAAAAAATAGACAGCCATAAATAAAAATCCCCGATCCGGATCGCTGTCCAGGATTATCGGGGATTAGATTTTTGAAACTTTACCGCTTGGCGTGTCTGCCACCGCCTTTGGGCTTGCCAAACATTTTTATCTTTCGGGTTAGGTCAGCGTGTTTGCCAACTCCCTTAGCGTGTCTGCCTTTTCTCATTTCTATCCTTTCGTTAGGCAATGCTAGTCTATTGAACTCTCTTTATGGTGTCAAGCATTTTTTGATTTTTTGTTCGATTTCTCTTTAGTCTTACATTGACAACCCACAAATCTACCTCTCTATTACTAAAGTAGCCTTTATTACCTCTCCCGAAAGTTACAACCGGTTTAGGGAAAGTTTCCTCAAAAGTTCTCCACTTATTTATCAACTTATCAGAAACTCCATACCTTTCGGCTAGTTCCTGTTTAGAAGATAGGCCCGCGAATAGTTCTCGGTTGTTTTCTTTGTAGCAAGACTCGCAGGTGTAGCACTTAGAGCAAGTCATTTCTCTCCTTTCGTTGGGAAATAAAATTATCTCTTTTCTTTTCTAATTCGTCAATTTGGCTTTGTATTTTTTGGATTTTTGCCCGAGCCTCCATAATTCTTAGATCATACTTTGCCACCATAGCCGGCGCGTGCTTAGATTTCGGTCCAACTCTAGAGGCAACACTTTGCTCTCTTTTACAGGTTCTACATTGAATTCTTTTCGCGCCAGACTTACCCACCCAAAGCTGTAAGTCCTCGTGCCCATAACGGCAAGTAGTCTTTTTCTGGTTAGGCATCTCGATAGTCTTTCTCGTGATGTCCAATCATTAGCTAATCCTTTCTAAAGTTCGTTCAGTATAGTTCAAATCTATGCTTTGAGCAATAACTAAACCATAAGCAGGATGCCACAACAAGACCTCTCCATCGGCGAGCGCCGGATAGTCCCAATCCTCCGGTTCGAAAGAGTGCTGATAGATCACTCGATAAGATCCGCTTAGATCTCTCTCGATCAGATCCAAAGATCTCCGGCTAGGGTATTCGGCGATCCAGGGAATTCCAGAATTTAGATCTCTAACATAAGCGTAAGTAGTAGCCATCACTCCTCCGCAATCATAATAATTTCAATTTTGACAATTCGCTTACCCCAATCATCAAGTTCGGCATAGTGAGCAATTACAGGATAGTAGCCATCACCTATTCCAGAGCGAAATACAACCCCAGCGCCAGAGTGTCCAGCCTTGAAGGTTAGTTCTCCTCCCCTATCGTCATTCTCGGTTGTAGCGCAAGCACCTGCCCAAGAGTAATGCCCAGCGGGGGCTTCTCCCATTTCATTTTCTACCCAGCCATACAAGTAGCCAGGGTCAGTTATCATTAGCATTCCAGCATCAACCGCAACATACCCTAGTGTTTTTGTGTATGTCTTTGGCATTCTTTCGATCGTGTCCATTAGTTATCCTTTCAGTTGAACATTCTTAGTTGAACATTTTTAGTTGTTGCGAAAACCAATCATCAAAATCATTCTCGCATTCACCACAAAGCGGATGAACCTGTCCTACATACGCTTTGATTTCAGTCTCGCATTTGTAGCAAGTTGTAATTTCTTTTTGTTTGCTAGGCATTAGCTATCAACCTTTCCAATTCCAAGTTTAGTTTGTTTAGGGCTTTTGGGGCATAATCAGAACTGCTTGCCAAATACAAATTCACCGCGTCCAAAACATTTTTGTCCGAGTGGCATTTCTCCCGCAAGGTGTTTAGGAACTCTTTGTCGGCAAACTGCTCTTTTGTAACTAATCGTGTTGCCATTTCGAACGCCATTTCCGCGTTTCGGTTTCTGCTCTTTGTTAGCATTTCTATCCTTTCTTTTCTTGATACAAGATTACGCCGATTTAGGATTTTGTCAATCGTGTCGGAAAATTTCTAGGAGGTCGGCGTAGGCTTCTGCCTTTATTGCCATAGCCTCCTCCTCCAATTCCCTACAGCGAACGATGTCGTTTTGGATTTCCTCCAGCATAGATTTCAACTCGGCGGGGCTACTTACATCACCCGCAAAAAGTCTTTCTTTGATTTGCTCGCCATTAGCTTTTCGCTTTTCGATTTCAGTTACAATCTGGTCAATCCTCGCGTCTCTGATTTTCATTTCGTAATCAAAAACAGCTAGTAATTCCTCGCGGGATAAGTCACTCATAAACAGCCTTTCTTTCTTGTCATCACTCTAACAAAACTGTCGGACATTTTCAACATTTCTTTTAGCGTGTCGCGAGCGCCGATCCACACACAAACCGGCGCTCGCAAAACTGCTAATAGTTTTGATTTACCCAATTCACTAGGTCTTCATAGATAGCGTCGCCGCTAGTTAGGTATTCCATAAAGTCTTCATTTTCTAGAAGCAACTCGACGGGAACCGTAGTCTCACCTGAGACCATCATTAGTAACTGCTTTAGGTTGTTCATTTCTATCCTTTCGAACAATTCAAAATTAGCATAAGGGGGTGACATTTTTCAAGCGTGTCGGCAAAGAATTCTAAAAAATTTTTAGCAGGATATCCACTACAGATCGGCGGAAGGTGAAACAAAAAAATAGTGAGCAGTTTAGGCAGTCGTGCTCGGGACTGGCAGCGATTTTGTTTTAGAAAGAAAGGATAGCCTCGCTGCAAACTTGGTCATCCCCCAAGGTTGTATCTTATACCATTTCTTTTAGATTAGCAACATAGAATTCACCTAGCGACATCGAATAGCCTTCCTCATCGATGCCACCAGTTAGAACTACGTCACCAACCATCACATCACTAGGCCCGTAGTAGAATTCCCAAAGTTTAGTTGCTAGGTAATTCACTGGTAACCCATCCAACTTTCCTTCTTCATTCACCCACATAGTTAGTTCATCAGTGAAACTAACTGCCTCAATGTAACCGCCCACTGAGCCCGAAAGAAAGTCATACTCTTTCTCAGGGTCCACTGAACAGATTTCAATCGTGTTGTCTGTTTTGATAATAGCGAAGGTCTTCATAACTATCCTTTCTTTTCGCTAAATAAATCGTATCAGTTTTGGAGAAAAAGTCAAATCAAAACTAAATCTTTTTCTGAGATCCCCCACTATTCACCAAATCTTCCGACAAAATCAAAAATCTGTTTGGAGAAAGTAACCGCAAACAACCAGCCAAACCCAACAGCGTAAAGATTTTGCAGGTAAAGTCCTAAACTTGCGTAAGAGTTTGCTAGTAGTGCCAGTCCAAAATAGACAGCACCATAAGCAACTAAAACCAACGGCATAGTTACAACTGCCAGTCCAAACCTTCTAATCGTGTATTTCATTTTCTATCCCTTCTAGCTAAACACTAGCTTATTGGCTCAAGCAAGTCAAGCACCTAAGGCGTGTCTTTTATTCTCCCAATTCATTGATCTCGATCACATCCATCCACAGTTTGAACTGATCGTCCCGGGAGGCGATATCAAGCATCCTATTAGTTAGCTCGCCATAAACTATCTTGCTGGCGGCCTCCTCGCTTGTAGCATCCACCTCTACAGAAACATTGATAATCGCTTCATACTTAGCCATCAGTAGTCCTCCTCCGGCAGCCATGCCTCTAAGTGGTGTTGCTCGATTATTGCCCAAACTGGCGCAGAAGACTCTCCCCTGTAACTTACCCCTTCAGGCATTTTGATCAGGTTGTCCCAGTTCTCATCGATGGCCTCGCTAATTGCCTCGATGCAGACCGGAATCATAATTTCTGGAACTGGCGGATAGTGATTAGCCTTCAAGTGCCACCGGAGCTGGTCCTCCAGGGGAAGACCAGTCTCGGCGATACCTTCAGCGTATTGGCGGCCCATCAGTATTCCTCCACCATTGAACTGAGCATGCACTCAGTTACCCTGCCATACAAATCACCATTCAAGGCAGGAACCCAAATTTCTGGATACTTCCAAGGCTTTTCCAAAATGTATGGGTCGAAAGTTTCGTGTTCAGCGGCAAAGTCGCTCAGCATAGTTGCCACTAAGTCCAGCACCTGCATAGTGTCTAGCGCATCAAGTGCATCTAGAAAGTTATCCTCATTGACCTGGCTCATAATTTCCTTTCTTTAGGTCCCCTAAATCCTAATACCATCTTGAGACAAAATTCAAGTGTTTTTGGTAACAAGTTGATAACAAAATTTTTCTTTTTCCGATCACTTTTTTGCCGCTAGTGATCTTTTTTCTGCCCTTCTTTTGTTCACATCTATTCTTTTACAAACTCTGCAGTGAACAACCAAAATTTCTTTTTCCTCCCCCAGCGCGTTTGTCCAAGTTTGTCTGGTTGGGTAGTTGGTAGTTTCTCCGCGAGGGTGTCCATTGGGGCAGACCGCAGACTTTTTTTCGTAGTGATAAGGATTTATGCAAGCAAAGTTTCCGCAGTTGTTTCGTAGTCTATCGTCTTTGTGCAAGTTTCCCTTCATCAGTGACCAAGTGTATCTGGGGACGCTCCACCAACTTTTTTTGGTGTAGACAGTTTTCATAACTGGATAATAATCCGATCTGCCCTTTTTCACGCAGACGCGGCCAGTCCAAGTTATGCACTCGCTATCCGGCTCAGAAATAATTCGGGCAGAACAATAGGCATCAAGTAATCTAATAACACTTTCTTTCATACTCTCAATCTACTACTACCGCAGGACATTTTTATAGATCTTTAGATAACAAATTGGTAACAAAACTTTTCATCAGTCGATCCGCCGCAAACAAAAAAATAACCGCCCCGAGGGGCGGCTATCTTTAGTTTTTCTTTACCATGAAGAGGTATAGGTAAAGTAGGTGTTTCCACTTGCTAGGCGAGTGTCGTCCAGCAGTTTGGCTATTAGCCTGCTAGTGTAACGCAAATCTTCTAAGTAATATTCGTCATAGTCAGTAGAGCCAAAGAAAAATCCATCAGAGGTTGGCAACAAATCTTCTGCCTTTTCTGGATTTTCCAAAACCTCGTCACAAAGGTCTTTTAGTTCCGCAAGTTGCTCTCTATCGACCTCATAAGTCTTACAGTCGTCCTCACCATTTTGGATATTGACAACAAACCAGTTATGAATTTGATTTGCTTTTCTCCAGTAGCCGACTGGCAACTCAACTGTAACTCTCGGACTTTCTAAATCGGACGGGGAAAAATCTAGTGTCCCCAAGATTTTGGTCAGAGTTTCTGGCTCCGCACTTCTGTCCCACTCATGATTAGAAATATACTTCCTAGCATTTAGATACATATCCAAACCCATTTTTAGTTCTCCTCGTCTTGTTCGTCGGAAAGATAAACTTTGATTTCGTCCACGCCTTCGTAAGCACCATCGCTATTCCAGTCGGCTCTCAAAGCTAAATCTTTGGCTTCTTCTTCGCTCTCGGCTTCGATATCAATCCACCAAGTTGCTGTAACTTTTACTTCGTATTTTGGCACTTTTTATCCTTTCTAAAGATGATTTGACTTTAGCACAAATTCGAAACCAATCAAGCATTTCGTGAAAAGTTTTTTATAACATTTTGGTAACGAAACTTTTTACCGGACCGCGCGAAAAAAGATCCATGAATGCAAAACTCCGATGGCTTCCACGGCCACCGGAGCTTTGGGTTTCAGTCTAATTGACTGGTGTTGTTTGGGTGAAGGAGCCCTCGCCAATAAAGTCTTCAAGATTATCTGGAATTTTTTCTCCAGCCATTTTGTAACCAGCTTCGAGAATAATTTCGTAAGCTTCCATTTCGAGAGCTTCCGCAATTCGCTCGATAAAAATACTGGAGGCTTCCTTTTGTCCTCGCTCAACATCTGATAAGTGTCCATAAGACATAAAAGATTTTTCGCTTACATTGCGTAGCGTCAAACTGCGTCGAGTTCTTTCGTCTCGAATAACTTGCCCTAAGGCTTGATTGAATTTCATAGTTTTATCCTAGTGAGAAATCGGAGAGCCAGCAAAAAATTGTGCCTCGAGCCACGCCGCCATACTGGAATAGGCTTCGTATCTTCCCTCGTGGTAGTCGTATTCTTCGTAGCCACTAGCCTCGGAAATTTCCATAGCTTCCTTAGCCTCGGCGGCACGAATTTTTAGTGAGTCGATAATTTCTTGGGTGGTCATTTTTTATCCTTTCTTTGACCTAACCGCATACTAGCAGATACTACCAAAAAATACAAATTGCCGCCGGCGTGTCGAAAACTGAATGGATCCTCGAGGATAAAAATAAAGATCCCCCCGCCGACAAAAGAAAAGCGAGGGGACCTAGTTTCCCGAACAGAAAGAGTATGAAAAGGAACGAAACCGAGAAACTATTTAGATACTAACACGATCAGAGACAAAATCAATAAGTTTTTAGATAACAAATTGATAACGAAACTTTTTACCACTAACCGCGAGCGCCGGCTGATTGATCCACAAAAAACAATTTATATAGCGGGGTTCTACACTTTGAGCAATAAAACTTTGGTGTTACTTTTGATGGATGAGGGATCACGCAATTACCTACGCAGGGCCTACAGTGATAAGTGTATTGAGGAATACTCTCTCTCCTCCCCTAAATACTCCACGCCTCGAAATCTAAGTCTGAGGCAATTCGGCGAGCGTCCATCCACGCACTCTCGCCATAAAAATACTTTGGCTTTTCGCCCGCAGGAATCACCCTCCAATAATCTTCGGGGAATTCCGCTGTCCCGACCTCGACCCTAACTAGGTCTGAATCATAGACAACTTCCCACTCCGAAACTGAACTAACACTCGGTCTAGCCATTTTTTCCTCCTTCACCAAGAAACATAAACATAATCTTCTGTCCAGGGCTTTTCTGTAACATAGTATTCCAGTCGATTGACCCAGCGCCGGCCATTGACTATGTAATCGCCCTCGCCGCTGCTGTCGCAATAGGTCCAGATAGTCTGAGGGTCGTGTTTGCTCAGTTCCTCCGTGTCCAGCGTGTCGATAGTCTTGATAGGGCGGTAAGTATCGCGCCATTCTTCATAAGTGAGTTCCATTTTTATCCTTTCTAATGACAGGGCCAGTCTAACATTCGCCGCACACTTTTCATAGATAGTTTGATAACAGGTCTATAACAAAACTTTTCATCACTAGCCTCGAGCGCCGGACCTAACTCTGATCCATTCACTCCCCCCAGAAAAGGGTTGAGCCCCAAGTTTGGGGGAAACCTGGGGCCCTATACGCGGGGAGCGATTGGGGGGTTGCTCGACCCGCGTAAATTTATGTTAGCACACTTTACGAATTCGCGCCACTACTCCAAAATAATTCTGTAAGCGTGTCGCTTTTATTCTCACTAGCCAAAAAATCCTCGAAGGGGAGTTCCTCGCCAGAAACAAGAATAGTTTGGTTGGAGAAATCTACCACCATTGGAAAATACTCCTCCTCGAATGGCACCTCCCCAGGGTTACCAGCCATAATCCCGAAACCTGTTTCGCGTTCCCATTCGTTCCCGATTATCTGACTGATAAAAATTCTCGCACCATAACTAGAGTCAGTCCAGCGTGGCTCAGCCTCCTCGAGGGCTCGCCTAGTGTCTGACCACTTGGAGTCGCCTCCCCAGTGAGAGTATAGATAGATTGAGGGGCCCTCGGAGTCTGTCCGAATTTCCCAAGTTGTTCTCGCGCCCATAGTTTTATCCTTTCCTTAGTCGCATTACCAGTATAGCCCACCTGTCTCTAAAATCAAGCGGCGCGGCGAAAAACTTTATCGACTTGTTATAACTCGCGAAGTCGTAAAAAAACATCTGATCCGCGTGTAGATCTTCGTCGTGCCAGGGGCAGTATCCTAGGTAGCCCCTCGATACCAGGTGATCGTCAAAGATCACTTGGTTGTTACATGACCGGCAAACTGCGATCTCTCGCTTGTCCGTTAGTCCTGGCAAGATCCAGCGTCCAGCGATTAGTAGTCGCTCCTTGAGCTTGCTCATGCTAATACGCTCGCCGTCTGTAGCTCTGGCTCATAAGGCTCCAGGCCGTCATAAAAATCGCGGAAGATTTTTGGAGTGTCTCCCTGCAGGAACCAGTCCGTTGTGTTCCACTCGTCGAACTCCTCCCAGTAGTTGAGTTGTTGCTCGTCATACTCCTGCGCGTCGAGCGCGTACCGTATCGCTTCTACCTCCTCCGCGTCGCGAGAGTGTATGTTGAGCGTGAGCTTGCCAGCCTCCCCGTTTGAGGAAGTATCCGCGCCGATAACCGTGCCGTTGAGCGCGTCCGAGTAGATCAGTTTATAGAAGATCACATTGACCACGCCGTCGATCACATAAACATTTACATCAAAGAGTTTGCTTTTCATTTTTATCCCTTCTTTTGTTACAACCTAGCACGCCGTTCCGACAAAGTCAAGTAACTAGATCCAGTGGATTACCGGCATTTGGTCGGGCCGTTTAGACACTTGCCCAGGTGTTTCCCCGAAGGGTTGGCTACCAAATTTCGAAACCACCGCAGTTCTCGAGAAACTCCGCAAACTGCTCGAAGTCCTCTAGGTCTAGGTAGTAGTTAGTTGCGAAGTGAGGCTTCTCGCCGTAGCCGTGACAAGCGTTACACCAGCCGACACTACGCCCGACCACTACCGCAACCTCTGGGTCGAGTTCCTTAGTAGTCATACCGCCCCGAACTCCAATTTTGTCAGTGCGAACTCCCGAGCCATCACAAATGTTGCAGGTATCCATAGGCAGTTCAGAAATTTCCTTGTTTCTTTGGTCAAGGTATTCCTGAGCTTTTCCATTAGCCAAGTTTTCCCGAATAGCCTGAGCTAGCATTCCAGAGCGAAGTGCGTTCAGTCCATCGCCATCGTTAGAGTGACCATACTCCACAAACTGAGCAATTTCTGGATGGCAGTTCTGGACATAATCCCAGAGTGGTCGCCACCCCCAAATGTTCCTGCGGAAATACTCGCCCTTGTTGTTGCTTGGCTTTACTCCATAAACATCCATACCCATAATTTTTTATCCTCTCAACTGGGTAACTAAAGTGTATGCCATACCTCGGACAAAATCAAATTATTTTTTCGGCGTGTCGGAAGTCACTGGATCAGTGGTCGCTCCGGCTCTACTCGAGAACTGGGTTTCCATCTTCGTCCACATACTCGAGCGAGCCGAAGTCCGACTCCTCCTCTGGGTAGGGAAGTGTTCCAGTCTCCATCTGGAAATACTCTGCTCGAGCGTCAACCAAATCTGAAGACTTGAGCTTGTATAGCTTGGTTACTCTGGCATAAATAACTTTTGGTCTTGGGCAGTCTGAATACCAGTTGTCTTGGTCGTCCTCGTAAGAACAAATACAGCCCTCTTCATTGTCTCTTTCCACATAGTCAGAGTGGCTGTCTGGAATGTCCCACTCTTTAGTCACAATCAAAGAGCGTTCTTCTCCTTGCTCTTCTCCATCAGAAGAAGTGAACTCTGCTCCCCAGCCTTGTTCTTCTTCCGAATAAAAATCAAACTCTAGCTCTGGGTGTTGCTTCACCATTGCTTGGAAAACTGGCACAGGAATACTCCACGCTGTCTCGAAACGATACTGAATGGAATTATTAGGACTACTATCCTCTAGCGTGGACAGGTCAGTCGAGAGTTCGGCACTACAAGCGTCCCACTTAGTTCCCCACTCTCGAACATTCCAGTTGTAAGAGTCAGAGCCAGCAAAAAGTAGTTTCTTGTTTATTCGCTCTACTGAAGTTTCGTTCGGGTCGTCTTCTTCTTCTGGTTTTACTTTATGACCATAGTAGTAAGGCAAGTCTTCTTCGCTTGGTCTTATAAAGTTCCAGAAAGACAAATCAGTTTCTTCTGAAAGTCTTGGCTCGATAGTTCCATCTTCAGACTTCCAAAAAGTTTCGTGTTGTTGTTTTGCCTTCTCTGCGAAAGCAATTAGGTCTTTGGTGTTTCCAGTAATCGTAATGTTGTTATAAACCCAATTTGGCATTGAGCGTCCTTTCTTCGACAATCAAACTTTACTAGGTTGTGGCTTCTTACGCAAGTGTCTTGTCCGGCGTTTCTATGGATCAGCGAGCGCCGCCCAGGTCGTGGCCCGGCACTGATCGTGTTTCAGCTGCACCGTACGTAGAAACCCACCCAGTGAGCAGAAAGGATAAGTGTCGAAAAGAACTCACTGGGTGGGCGGTTCCCGAGCAGAAAGAATAAGAAACTACTCGGGAAGTCTGCGGTGCGGTTAGGCGGCTAGGCTCACCTTGCCTAACGCTTCGGCGGCGGCTTTACCAACCTGTATCGCAATTTCTTCTACTTCCAGTCCGTCAAGATGAACTCCCCAACCTGCTTCTCGTATAACGCTCGCCGCACTATAACCCCAACAGCTCTTAGGCGTAATCCAGAGAACAGCCACGCCGTTCTGCTTACACTCGATTAGTGCTTTGCGAGCCGCGTCCAACTGGTGCGGTCTGTATTGTCCGTCCGAAACAATTACCAACATACGAACTCCGTCACCATAGGTTAGGGAAAGCTCGCCGTCTAGTGCGGAGTATGCGTCACTAAACTCCTCTGTTCCGTCTGGTGCGGTGAATACGCGAACTTGGTCGAGCCGTTGTCCAACTCGTAGTGTAGGGAATACTCCCGAGCCGTAATAAACCATAGCGGTCTTGGCTTGGATTCGGTGTCCTGCTTCTCCCATTACCCACGCCGTAGTTGCCATAGCTTCCATAGCAGAACCCATAGAACCACTTATGTCCACCATAACTCCGAGCCGTAGTGTTGGGTCGTCCGTGTGCTTACGCACTTTTCGATCCCACGCTGGCACTCGTTCGATAGAGCCGCGAGCCGCAAGTGCCGCGTTCTGAACCATAGCTCGAGAGTTTAGTTTTCCCTGCGGAAGTGTTGAGCGAACTTCGTGGAGTGACCGCTCACGATACTTTGCCTTTTCCAACATCTTCGCAATACGAACTGCGGCGGCTCTCTCCTCTGGCTTAGGTGTTCTTGATTCTTGGAGAGTAGAGCCTGAGCCAGAACCCTTTGCGTCATTTTGCTTATCAAAGATTTTCTGGGCAGTAATTTTCTTTTGGTTGCGATTCTTGGTTGACTGATTTCTGGACTTTACTTCTTCTTCCCAGTTTTCAGTTTTCTCTTGGTCTGCTAAGTCCATAGAGTTTTCGATTTGGATTTGCTCGGAAAGTTCTTCTAGCATTTCGGCTAGTGGACTTGGAATTGGTATTGGCATACCCTCGCCCTCGCCCTCTGACTTTTCTGGCTCACCGAAACTACCCTCGCCCTCTGGGTCTGCTTCGCGGAGTAGTTTTAGAAACTCTCTGGAAAGTTCCATAGCACGATCCACTTGAGAAACTTTTAGGCTGGCAAACTCTACCCAGATTTTGCGTAGGCTATCTAGCAATTCAGTTCCAAGATTTTCTGCTACTCTCTGGTGAATCTTTACAACATCTTCACGCTGTAAAACTCCAACATCAAAGCGACCAATAGCAAGAACCGCGAGCATAGCTGACTGCCAGACTTCGGAAACATTTTGTAGGCTGGCTTCATTGACTTCCTCTAGTGCGAAAGCAAGTGCTGATTCTCGGAGAAACAATTTGTTCTTTGGTAGTTCGATAGTTCCTCTAGCTTCGATTCTTACTTCCTCGAGCAACATAAACACTCTGGTAGCACTAGGCTCAAGATTCTCACTTAGGTATTCTCTATCCCAGTTGGAGTGCTTAGCGTGGAGTGCTTCGTGATAAATAACTCCAATAGCTTTGGGGTATTCGTATTGGACTGCTCTAGTCGAAATTGCGTCTAGCTCTGGTCTTGGTGTTGCCGAACCAAACGCCTTTACAACATTGACTTCGATCTCGGCTGAATCGTGGTAGAGTGCCGCGACTGCTTCTCCGTCTGCGGCTTCTTCTCCGCAAAATACAGCCAAGTCATTTCGACCTGACCAACCATTGACCAAGTAGCCAATTTGTGAACCAACTCTTAGCCACTCGTGAGGGGTCTGCGTTTTGCGTTGCGACACTCTCCGCATAGGTGCGTAGTGTTTTCCCATTTTCTTATCCTTATCCTTTTAGTTTTACTGCTTAGATTTTAGCTGGCAAAACTGATTCGCCAAACACTCTGGCAAAAACATCTGCGGCAACTGGTCTATCTATTTCTGGTGCGGCGGCAAGTAGATTACGAACTGCCCAGATAGTTCCAAACGCTTCTGCGTTTTTGCTGAAAGCAAGTAGCTCTCGCATTTGTGGCGACCAACTTGTTTCGCCATTTTCCATTTTCTTAGATAGATTCTGGGCGGCGACAACTGCGGCGTTAGGCACTCCGAGAGTTTTTGCCAAAGCCCAGTCGGTAGTCATTTCTGCTTGGATCGTGAATCGTGAGAGTAGTGCTTCACTCAAGCGAACTCCTGGGGCATTAGGGTTAGTTGCGGCGACAACATAGAAACCCTCTTTTGCCTTTACAACTCCTCGCTCTGGGTTAGCAGTTACAACCAACTCTTTTCTTCCGTCCATTAGTCCATAGACAACTGAAAGAACCTTTGGGTCAATCAAACCAATTTCGTCAATCAGTAGAACTTTGCCCTCGTCTGCGGCTCTAGTCAAACTTCCGTCCACCCACTCGAAACTTCCGCTAGGTGTCTGAACATAAGAACCAACCAAGTCTGAAACTTCTGTATCGCCAGAACCGAGAATTGTGTATAGCTCGTCTGGAAACGCGGCTTCGACTGCGGCAGTCTTTCCAGTTCCAGGATTTCCGTAAAGTAGAACATAAGAACCAAGTTCTCTGGACTTACGCAAAACTTCTATGTCGGAGTGTTCTCCCCAACTGCGAGCGTAATAAACTTCGCCATTAGGTCTAACATAAGACTTTTCTCCTGCTAGATCGTCCACGATAATCTGCTCTACTCTCTCGAAAGTTTCCGATTCATTTTCAGTCGTGCTGGTTACAACATCTTCTATAACCTTAGCACCACTTGATTTTTTGGTTGGAGTGGCTCGTAGGGTTGCCCTACCTGCTACTGGAAGTGCCTTGTCCAAGTTAGGAGTTGGTAAGGTCTGAATCATAACTTCGCTAATAATTTCCTTTACTGAATCCCATAGTGGGATTTCGTGGTCTAGGAAACCTTGGTGTGCGTTAGCGTATGGTCTTGTAATAGTAGTCATTATCCTTTTCTTTCTTTCTTAGACTAGCTTCTCTGGAAGTCCGAGCGATACTCGAACCTTGTTGATTCTGCGAATTACTGCTTGTGGAGTTTTGTGTGCCAGAACATCTGCTAGGTCTTTGTCTGTAACTTCGACTGCGAACTGCCTAACAATTTCCCAGTTCTGCTTGGTGAACTCTATGTGCTTGTCCTGCTCTGGGTCATACTTAGCACCCGAATACATTACTTCTCTGTGAATAACTTGCTCTGTGAAGTTAGTTAGCATTTGTCTAACCACTTCTTCTGGCATAGCGTCTAGTTCTGATTCGTGTGGAACCTCTAGTTTTTTCCCATTGTAGTTTTCTTCGCCTCTAGCAAGAAACTCTGCTCTGCTTGGTGCGACTGAAACATTTACAGACGACCATTGGCTTCTCGGGTAAGTTGGCGAAACAATACGATCCCAGACGCTAGGTCTAACTTTTCTGCCCTCTGGTGTAAGTCCTTGAGGCATTATGATTAGTTGCTTTACGGAATCTTTGTTTCCCCAGAAACCAAAAGTGTCTCCCTTTTCATTGAGGATTGGCTTTAGCTCTAAATAAAGTGCTTTGCCCACTACCTCTGGTGTAGTGGATACGGCAGTTGTTACTGGTGCGAGAGTAGTCATTTTTATCCTTTCGTTTCTCGACAACTAAGAACTTAGCAGATAGGTCGAGCGAACGCAAGGCGTGTTTCGTAAAAAGTTTATAACAAATTGGTAACGCTAAAACTGATCAAAGCCATCCAGATCGTCTGGATCAAAATGACTCTTCACCACTGGAGGGAAGAATGCGTCAACATAAGTTAGGATCGGCCCGGCGCAACTGCAGCACAAAATCCAGTCCTGATCATTTTCGTCGATCACTAATATGAATGGATCAAAGGATTCAGATCCGTAGCCGGCAGGATCTCCACAGTCTATGCACCGAGTGCTAGCGATCTGCTCCGGCAATGCAGTACCGCTTTTGATCGCAAGATCTACGTCTCGCTCCGTTTCGAATAAGTGCACTTCTAATGATCGCATGGATCAAGAATACATTCATCCGTCCCCCCGTGATTAGCGTCTACTTCTTGCTAGCACTGAAGACGACGTCCGTCTTCTGGTACACACACAGTGAGCAGCGCACGCATGCTGATCCTTCACCCGAAATTAGTGGCAGCGCTTTTTTATTTTCGGGACACTTAGCTCCGGGCCGCGCCGTCATCTCTTTGATCTTGGCCTGGCCGGCTTCAAAGTTTTGAGCAAGATACGCTAGCTTCACGCCGTATGTTTTCTTGAGCCCGTCCGCTAGTTCTAGATTTTCGTCATCCGTTGAGAAATACAGGCCTAGGTTTTTGATTCCGATCAATTCCGGAATCGCGTAGTGAGTTCTCGTGTATACCCAGAACTGAACATCCGCGTGCCGTTCGATCACTTCACGCCAGGCCCGTACGTAATCAAGACTAAAGAAGTCACCATCCCAGTGGATCCTGAATAACTTATCCGCGGACCACTTGTCGCAGTCTTGCTCAAACTCCGTGATCATTACGTCGAGCAGGCCGACCATAGTCTGTAGGTCCGCGCTTTTAAGCAGGTCCCAGTTATGAACTAGTTTTTCTTTAACGCCCTTGTAGATCTTTTCTAGGTTACCCGCGTAGCAGATCTTGCTGCAGATACTGGTCGCGCCAGGGCAGGAGTACTCTCTTCCGGCCGGCAGGCCGAAGGTGTTAGCAATGCGTGGTGTTTTGCCCGAAGGCATAATTGAATTCGCAACTTTGCGATCTTTAGATCTAATCAACTTATCCATGATCTAGATCCTAACATGTTTTTTTAGTTTGTCAACAATCTATTTTTTAGGCGTGTCGATCCAAACTGACCCCAGATGCTGTTGACCGGAGCAGCAGTGAAATCATCTTTCGTTAAAACTCTGCCTAACCGGCGCTCAAGGCACCAAATGCATAACATCCCATGGTCCCTAGGATTCGCGGATAGCCAAACATGATCGTGCACCATGTAGTACTCGCCCGTGCAGTTCGTGCAGGTTTCACAATCGAGGCACGCAAAAAGTTTGTAGTCATCGCAGCAGACCGGTTCAGACTTTTTACGAGTCTTCAATTGTTCCATCCCCCTTGCGGTCTTCAGGACCTCGGCTTCGCTCAGCAAGAAGTAGCGCACGCCGGTTGTCCGTTTATAGATTTCTTTCGATCGCTTAGACAGCGGGTACGGATACTTCTTCAGTCGACCCGTTCGGATCCAGTAAAAGATTGTTTCCCTCGACACACCAACAAGGCGGGCCGCGTCCTTCGCTTGAATCAGTTTCACTTAGCGCACGCCGTTCGGTTGCCTAGTTTCACCCTTGAACTGGTCGTGCCGTATAAGAACATACGGTTTAGCAAGATGCTCATCCGCATACTGGATGGCCTCGCGGCGACTAACAAAAACGATCGGCAGCTCCGCGCCGTCTACTTCTAATGACCAATAGCGTTTGTACATCAGTTGTCCTCATCTACAGTGTTGTCCCAGTCATCTGAAACAGCAACCACCGTTTCCTCGACCGCATCAATGATTTCGTCCCAGAGCTCATCGCTCCAGCCGTCAAGCCTGGTGATTGTGTAAGTTTGTGGGTTTGTCATGCTTTCCTCCTTGTTTTCTAAAGGTTAGCAGGTGGGTAGGACTTTGTCAAATCGGCGCTCGCCGGGCGTGTCGTTGATGTCCGGGCCGGCTGCGCTGAACTTTTTATGGATCGTTAAAAGTTGACCCTGGAGACCCTGTAGACCCTGTAGACCCTTCGGGCCCTTCAGTGTATTGATGATTGATTAAAAGTTAGTGATCGGATCCAAGCCGGTGGTCCAACATATCTTGAGTCAGCCCGTTCACTAGTAGCACCTGATTTACGTCGTGAGGAACCTGACAAACTACGTAACCAATGCGGCCCCCTACTCCGTACATGCCGTTGCGTATTTCTAAGACTGGATCCTTTTTTGATGAAGAATCTAAGAGACCGTAAACTCCGTCCCAATAGTAGACCGTCCAAAAAGTATTAAATGGCAGCTGCTGAATGTAGAGCTCTTCTTGGCCATCATGTTCATATAGCAGGCCGCTTAGTCTAGCCTGAGGGTTGTTGTGATTTGGCTGAGGCTTGTACGCCTGTAGCCATTCACTGAACGTAAAATTGTTTTGTGGATTGAACTTAGATCTCATGTCCTTGATTGCTTCGCGGGACTCGCCGAGTAGTTCAGTGCTATACCACGAGTACACGTGGTGGCTCTTGTGGTTCAACATTTCTTCAGTGATCTCGTCAACTATGATTGTTCGATGTGCATTGTGGGGGTGCTTTGTGACGATGTACCCTATGCGGCCGCGGACCTGGTAGCCATTTCTAATTTTAAGTTGACCATTGTCTTCGTATAAAGTCCAAAAAGTTTCTGTTGGCAGCTGAACTATATACTCCCATTGCTCGCCCTCGTGCTCGTAAAGAGTTCCATTGAATCGAGCTTCTGGATCTAGATGATTTTTGTTTGGCTCATGAGAAGTTAGCCATTCCGAAAAAGACATTCGCTCTTCAACATATTGATAGTTATTAATGTTGAATTCTTTTGACATTTTTTTGTCTCTCCTCATCCGTGATGGTTGGATCTGGAATGTAGCGATCCCAGCTGCCGACGTCGTTTCCTTCGTAAACCTCGCCCGTTTCTCGGTCGACTAGTAGCCACTTCTCTGGAGCTCTGGTGTATACCGTCATCACAACGGCGTTCTTTCGCTCCGGGTATTTGCGACCTACCCGTTCGTTCGGTTCATGATCAGCTAACAAGTTCGAACAACCCCGTATCCTTCGCGAGCCTCTTCAGCGTGTTTACGTCGGGCAGGCCGTTTGCGTCCTTCCCAACATATCCTATCATCCGTTGATACCTAGCACAGGCCGCTGCGGTTACTGAGTCCCACTTGCCTGGCTGGACGCCCCTAATATCGGTTACCGTTCCGAGAGCTAGCTGAATTATTTCGATCTTCTTGTTACGGTCCCCGGGCCGTATTTCTTTTTCAAGCTTGATCTGCTGAGGGTTGCGTGCCGCCTCGTCAATAAACTTGAGTTCACTCGACTCAACTTTGGTCCGGCCGCCATCCAGGAACTTCATTAACCGTTCATTAAAAGTTGGGCGCCCGTCAGTTGCTGGATGACAGAAAACGAGAACATCGTTGATGCTGCGCACTTTCTGATGCACGCCGTCTGATTTGCTGTAGGTAGTAGTTCCGTCGGTGTTTCCTTCAACAGTAACGAACCGTCCCGTGTCCCCGAACTCGCGGACATCAACTACGATTCCACAGTGTGGCATGCCGAATGCGTCTGCTGCATGTCCAATCATTGATGAAAAGTTGTAGACAGCAATGGATCCGGGCCGCGGGTCTCGTGAAAAGTTTCCCTGGCGAATGAACTCTGCGAGCGCCGACGGGGTGTAAACAAAAGAAGGAAGCTGCAGGCCGGCTTCTCTGGCACAGACATCAACAAACGCTCCGCCCCAAGGTTGAGAGTCATAGCCAACCCTCTGGCCAAAGATGTTCTTGCCCAGCTGCTCAGCTGTGTAGCCCAGGTACTGCCTGGCAGTCTTGATGAAAAGTTCCAGGCTAGCTGCTGTCTTTGCTGCTCTACGTAGTCTCACAGAGCTATCCTACACCTACTCGGCGACGTCTTCCTTCTGTGGTGCCCATCCGGCCATGGGGCCATCTTTGTGTCCAATCTTGACGAAAACCGGGATGACATAACGAGTAGGACCTTCTTTCACTGGACGCACTCCATGTTCATAGAGCTTGCCTGACGGGAACACTACCAGAGATCCAGGTTCTGGTCTAGTGTCAAACCCAAACTCTGGAAAGAAGAGTTCGCCGCCATTGTAGTCATCGTTGAGGTAAAGCACTGCAGCATACGCCACCAAAAGATCTGTTTGGTCGTCCCAGTGAGAAATCAGCTCGCTGCCGGCATATAGTCTTTGAAACATCAAAAAACCTGTTGCCTCCAGGTTTCCGATTACGTCGAAAATTTCTTGGCATCTTTTGTTTAGATCGATGAACAGTTTGCTGTCCCTGTCAGCAACTCCAACGTTCTTGTCAGCAAAATCCCACGTTACCTCGAAGTGGCCTTTTTCAACCAGGTCCTCGAGGTCGTCGCTGCCAAACTTTTCAAGAGCGTGCTTCTTAAGTTCTGACAGGTAGCGAGCGCTCCAGTCTTCCTGAGTGTAAGAAGAAGCTTCATCAAACAAAGACTTTACTTGTTCCGGCGTCGCAAAGTTTTTAATTTTAAAAACTCGGGGGAGGATCTCTTCAACTTCGTAGCCCAAGTTTTCTATGTCTTCCTGGGTCAAAATTCTTTCGGGCCGTTCGAACTCTAACATGTTTGATTCCTTGATTACTCTAAACGTAGCGGTGGGGTCGGCGGGATGTAGGGAGACTTGAAGTCGGGCAGATCTAGAACATGGTCCTCCGTTTGGGGGACATCGCTCGTAGTAAGTCCGTTCACCAAAGCGGTGTGACTATACACTAACCCCGTCTTAAACGCAAGTAGATCCGTGTAGAGGTTATGAGCTTCCTGAGCAAGAGCGGTTAAGCGAATATGCTCAACGCGGTCCTTGCTGTTATTGATATCCGTTTTCAGGTTCTCATAGTGGGCGCGGGCCGCTTCTAAAATTTGCTCGTAGTCTCGCATCGGTTATTTCTCTTCCTGCTCGTTTAGGAGCGCGGGCCGCTCTTCATCTTTTGACGGTTCGTTAAAAGTTTCTTTTGTCAAGTCCCCGTTATCAATTTCAGTCAAGGGGGGCTTGACATCTTCGACCACAACCTCGGCGTCGACAACTGAGTTATCCGGCGCAAGCCGTGCCGCTGCTTGTATAGCACCCAGCGCCAAACGGTCAAGCCGTTCAGCAATGATCTCCGCGGCGGGCCGTACTTCAACGTTGAGGTTATTGTCAACTTCGTAGCCGCCCCTAACCCCTGCTCGGTCGAGGATCTCGGTTGCGGCTTTTAGTTTGACCGGTTCGCTCTCAGCGTACTCCATAAGTTCTTCGAGTTTGTCTACAGCAAACGGTGCAGCTTGCATCAACTTTTCACGAGCGCGTTCGATGTCGTCGGAGGTCTTGTGCTTGAGGTGGCGCAGGTGTATTCGGCACAGGCCGTCATCCTTCGGTGCGCCTGAAGACCATAGCATACAACGAATTCCGTCAAACTTAACTTGGCGGCAGCGGTGAGGCAAAGCGGCGGGCTGGCGTTTATCGCTGGACGGCCCTCCGTTCTCTTGTTCCTTCAACCACTTACGGGTGGCACCTAACACCCAAGGCGGTACTAGGTAGTCCGTTGCTTCTTCGGCGATTAGATCCAGGCCGGTTAGATAGTCTGAGTTATTGTCCGTTGGGGTGACAAGTAGTGGACGCTTTTCTGAGAGGGACTGGATTCGGCGCTCGCGAGTAGACTCCGCGCTTCTTACTTTGAGCAGGCCGCTTGCTGATCCGTCTTGGTTGTAAATAGTTTCCCAAACCAGCTTGGACTTCCTGAGGATGGCGCGGTTGGGGAACGTATCCTCGCAAACGCCTCTATCGAGCTCTTCGATGCCAAGCTCCGTTAAATCGGCGCGAGCCGCTACAGGAAGGTCGATTACGAGGTTGTTGGGGTCAAAAGGGGTTTCGGCCATGTTAAACGCCCCTAACGTTAAAGGACGACCCTGCCAACTGGGGAGAGGACTGTGACAGGGCCGTCTCCGTCAATTGTAGGGTAAAATTCTGGGACTGAGTTCCCTGGACGCCGTTAATGTTGCTTGACATGGAGTCCATTGTACATTCGTTAAAAGTTGGTGATTATTTTCCGGACGAATTTTTGCGCGTGGAGAGGGTGATCGGTGGGGTAACCCACATTTAGTAAGAACGAATCATCTTGGGAGCTTCTTCCGACCAAGGTCGCGAGGGTCTATTACTGAGGACTTATTGGTAAAATTTAGTACCTTATACTTCACATGGCTTGGAAGCTCTAAAACATCTTCCACATTTTTAGGCCTTTTCAGATTACATACAGCATGAGTCGGTCTGACATTTTCAACGATATCTGGACCGTTTTTCATTATTGGGATCATGTGATCCAGATGAAGACTTTTTTGCCATCCTGGCTCAGAAAGTTTTTTGGGGGCAGACATGTCAATCTGTTCTCCGCATAGGTAGCAAATATCTCCCCAAAAATCTAGAACATCTTTTTCAGTGTAGGCCTCGTGATAGACAGCAGCTTCCCTAGCCCTCCTTCTTCGGTTCC
>JACCDP010658275.1_pt1 | contig 22254 bp, 21 predicted proteins | sample 7445841 | NCBI WGS metagenome assembly JACCDP01 (sample SAMN15323441, study PRJNA562643) | freshwater metagenome | isolation source: river surface water | place: USA:Blue River Watershed | collected 2017-08-17
ATCCGTAATATTCCCAAATTCATCGACATAAGCCATCATGTTTTCTAGACCACCGCCTTTTGAAGAAGCTTTTCGTTCTTCTTTCTTTAATAATTTATCTTGTCTTTTTTTTTGCTTGTTTTTCTCTTTATCCTTCTTAAGGTAGGTTTCTTGCGATTTCGCCATTTATTTTCTTTTCCGTTTTAATTAATTATAGATTGTACAAAAACGAAAGAAAATCAGAGAGAGGATAGAAATTGATTCGATTCAGACTATTTGGTAAAGTTAGTAATTTTCCTTCTATTTCTCGTTTTCAGATTTGTAAAATTAAACCTACTCGGAATTATCGTTCATATTTTCAACCTAATTCAATTTATTTCATAGAAAATTGAATACTTGTATAAATTACTGAATGTAACAAATACTGGAAATTTTGGCTATAATTTCGTTCTAGACAGTTGAATCGGAATTAGCAAGTATGTGAATTGCGATTCGTAATTCCTGCGAGTTGTTTGAATGTGGAATTTGCTGCTCAAATTTCCAAAGTTGAAAATGCAACCCGCTTCGCAAGTCTGTTTTCAGAACAGAAAAGTATTTCCGATTCGGCTTTCTTTTTTTTCTAAAATCAATCGCCATGAAAAGCTCAGAATTAAAATCCAACCCTCCAAAAGAAAGAGCCGTTGATTTGCTTCTAAATTTAGAGATAGACGAACCAATTAACGAATCTTTTTACAACACGTTAATTCTCAGAAAAAAAAACAAGCGCAAACGAATTTTGCATGAACCGATTGAACCACTGAAAGTTGTACAACGAAGTTTATTGAGAATCTTATACAATTCAATAGAAATAAATAAAAACCTGAAATACACCGAATCAAATCTGATTTTCAAGGGAATGAAAAATGGACTTATTCGAGGGGTTACGGCATATAGACCTTATTCATCCGTGATTCGAAATGCCCATTTTCATAAAAATCAAGAAATGGTAATCAAACTGGATATTAATAATTTTTTTGGTTCAGTTCGAGAAAATCATGTTCAGAAGCTTTGGCAAAACATTTGGAGTAATAAGCCACGAATAAAATCAGATGAAAAACAGCATTATTCCGCTGAAGAAATTCATAAACTTACTGAAAACAGCGTTCATTTGTCCACTTTAAATGACTCACTACCACAAGGCGGACCAACGAGTGGTTTTTTAGCGAATTGTGTCTTGGATGTATTTGATAAAATCTTACTTTCCTATTGTTCAAAACGAAAACTGAACTATTCGCGATATTCAGATGACATAACCATCTCGGGTTCAAAAAGAAATTCAAAAGAAATCGCACAAATTATTTCGTTTGTCTCAAATAAATTGAAGAATTATGATTTTGAACTTCATCAACGAAAAACGAGAATTCTCAAAAAAAACAATCGTCAAATCGTAACCGGAATTGTTGTGAACGAAAAACTTTCAGTTCCTCGACAGCTAAAAAAAGCGTTGCGTCAGGAAGTTTATTACTTATTTAAATTTGCTGATTCGCATGTAAACAGACATCACAGCAACGTGCAAAAGTACTTGAATCGGTTGAGCGGAAAAATCAATTGGGTTTTACAAGTTGAAAAAGATAATCGCGAATTTCAGACCTACAAAACATACCTCAAAAAACTGAAATCAACTATTTTGAACAAAAATTTTTCTTTACAAGAAGCATGTCGTGTAAGCCTTGAAAATCCTGAGCTTTTCGTAATTGACTGATTTCTAATAAATTTTATTTTTAAAGAAATTAATCATCCGAAAGGCAACCAAAATTTTAATTGAAAGTCATAGGTTTAAATCCCTAAAATTTTAAGCCATGAAAACATTACTTTCTTTATGCGCGCTTTCGGTAAGTGTAGCTTTTGGGCAACAAATTACTGTTTCCAAAGCAGAATATCAAAATTTGAAGCAAGCCGGACTAATCAATCCGAATGCACAATATTCGTTTTCAGATCAAGCTTTTCCTTATAATATAAAATACGCTGGTTCAATTGAAAAAAACGGATTATGTGATTGCATGGTACCTTTAGATTCAACATTTCAGTTGGCTATGTTACCGAATGACGATGAATCTTCTCAATTAATCAATTTACCATTTAGCTTCGATTTTTATGGTACTTCGTACAATTCTCTATATATCAACAATAATGGAAACATTTCTTTTCAGGCCCCCTACTACACATGGTCTTCCAACCCATTCCCAGATTCAACTTTCAATATGATTGCACCATTTTGGGCCGATGTTGATACACGTGGTGATATGGATAGCCTAGGAAACTTGATAGGTAATGGTGGAAATGTTTGGTATAAAATAACACCAACTGCATTAATTGTAAATTGGAATCAAGTTGGATATTTTAACATGCACACTGATTTAGTTTCTACGTTTCAACTTATTATTTCTAATGGATCAGATTCACTTGTATCTGCTGGAGGAAACGTTTCATTCTGCTACCAAGATATGCAATGGACTTCAGGAGATGCTTCCTCAGGAATTGGAGGATTCGGCGGAGTACCGGCAACTGTTGGTGTCAACATTGGTAATGGTGTGAATTATTTTCAAGTAGGTCGATTCGACCAAGCTGGGGCAAGCTTTGATGGTCCTGTAAGCAACAACGATGGAGTTGATTTTTTAGATGGGCAAGAAATTTATTTTAATGTTGCTGGAATGACTACAACAAATACTCCTCCATTATTAATTAGCAGCGCTATTTGCGACACGATTGACGTTTACACCGGCGACACACTTCACAAAAGTTTAAATTCTGCAGGTTTTTCAATTAGTGTTTTGACACCGGAAATCCAACAATTAATAAATGTTTCAGTTGATTCTGACGCACCAGCAAATGCTTTTACCTATTCAATTAACCAACAAAGCAATCAATTGTATCTAATTGATGCTGAATTTAACGCAACTGGAGTCGCTCCTGGAATTTATCATGTCACTTTAACAGCAACTGATGATGGAATTCCAGTAGGTGTCACAACAAAACAATTCGTTTTTGAAGTTATTTATGAAGCTTCACTTGGAATCAATAACATTGAAAAAAACAAATTTAGTGTATACCCAAATCCAACAGATAATTTATTGACTATTGAATTGGAAAATACGAATGGAATTTATCAAATTCAACTTAACGACTTAACAGGAAAAATGATTATTTCCAAGGAAATTGAAAATCACGAGCAATTAATCCTAAGTAATTTAACTGAAGGAATGTATTTGTTAACGATTTTAAAGAACGGTGAGGTAATCGGAAACGAACGAGTGGTAAAAAAATAAATTATTTATTACATATTAAGGAAAACGCATTCAACATTTGGATGCGTTTTTTTAATGATCAAGTCGCAGATTGTTTTTTAATTATTCTCCAAAAAAGTGATGGGAAAAAGCGTTTTATGCGAACCGCCCAAATTTCTTTGTTGCCAATTAAAACCTCACGCTTTTTAGTTTGTAGTGCTTTCAACATTTGATTAACGCAAACATCTACTGGCATTCCTGTTTCTTGATTATGATCCATTATTCCGTGTTTATTTCCCTCCGCATTGATTGCATTTGTGGAAATTGGCGTGTTAATTTTCCCTGGACAAACAATGGTTACTAAAATTCCATTGTGTTCTTCTTCCAAAGCTAAACTTTCATAATAACCATGCAGCGCATGCTTTGCTGCACTGTATGCCGAGCGGAGAAAAAAACCGAATTTGCCAGCGATACTGCTTATTACCAAAATCTGACCAGATTTCTGATTCTGCATATATGGAAGAACGGCTTTTGTCAAAGCGATATTACCAAAAAAATCGACCTCCATTATTTTTCGATTAACTTCCATACTCGTTTCAAATGCATTAGCGCGTTGACTGATTCCACCGTTGTTGACTAAAAAATCAATTCGTCCAAAGTGGTCAAAAACTACCTTTGCCAACTTTTCAAATTCTTCAGATTTTTCTAAATCCAAAGGCATAACAAAATGATTTGAATGATTTGCAAGCGAATCTTTAAGCGAAAGTAACTTCGCCTCATTTCGAGCGGATAATACCAAAAGAGCACCTTTTTCAGCCAATTGAAGAGCCAACTCCTCTCCTATTCCAGATGAAGCACCCGTAATCCAAATAACTTTATTTTCAAAATAGGATGTTGCCATAATTCGATTCAAAGATACGAAAGTAACACTGAATTGCTCAGCTACCACCTTTTGATTAAATTTGAACATAATTTCCGAATATGACTTTAAGAGAGCAAATCAAGCAGCAATTTGAAGAATCATCGAATATTTTGAATCAGTTTCAAACAGAACAAAATTTCAAAAAGATTGAAGAAGCTGTTCTGATTATGGCAAATGCACTGCAAAAAGGAAATAAAATTATCAGTTGTGGTAATGGAGGCTCAATGTGTGATGCCATGCATTTTGCTGAAGAATTGAGCGGACGATTCAGAGAAAACAGAAAAGGATTGGCTGCTGTTTCAATATCGGATCCTTCACATATTACATGCGTTGGAAATGACTTTGGTTTTGATTACATTTTCTCAAGGTATTTAGAAGCTTTGGGTCAAAAAGGTGATATACTTCTTGGAATTTCAACCTCTGGAAACTCGAAGAATGTTATTTTAGCTGTCGAAAAAGCAAACCAATTAGGTATCAAATCAATAGTTTTAACTGGAAAAGACGGTGGTAAACTTGCTGATTTAGCAGACTTGGAAATCAGAGCTCCATTTTCTAAATATGCTGATCGAGCTCAGGAGATTCACATCAAAATCATTCACAATTTGATTCTGGGTATTGAAAAAGAACTTGGATTAATTTGATGAGCTGCTTTCAGGTTTTTTTAGCAATAATCTTCCCTCCTCTTGCCGTAATTGATAGAGGTTGCGGTTCTTTTTTAATCGTTTTTCTATTAACTTGTGTTGGTTGGGTTCCAGGTGTAATAGGAGCACTTGTGATTTTGAATCGGGACAAATCCTAAATTAGATATCAAATACCATCTTGACCCCAAAATTTGAGATTTACAAGTTGAAATTCAGTACTATTTTTAATTTGTTTCACTTCAAATTTCGGGTAGAAATAATCAATTCCAGGAATCAATGTAATTCCCAATAGCTTTCCATTTCTATAGACAGAAAGTTCAAGGTCATCATTCTCAAAATACTTTAACCATTTATCCAAGTCATTATTTAATTGAGAGCCATTTACAGCAATTATTTCATCACCTGCACTCAATCCACCAATATCAGATGGACTTCCTGGATAGATCGATTGAATAACAGAATTTTTTCCTTTTGGTAGAATTTTGAAACCCAATTTAGACTCAGCCACAGAAGTCGAAGGTTGTTGAATTAGTTCTAATCCAAGGAATTCAAGAGATTCATTGATTAGATTGTCATAAGGTTGAGTTCCATTGACATAATTTGAAAAATAGTCTTCAAAACTTTCTCCTGAAACATCTTCTAACAATTTACGATAATCGGCTTCCGTATATCCTTTACCTTTCAAAGCGAAATCAAAATAGAGGCGTTTCATAACTTCCTCGATTCCAAATTTATTCTGAGTTGCCTTGCGAATTTTAACATCAGCAATAAAAGCCAATAAACAACCTTCAGTATAAATTGAAACTTTTCTTCCAGGAGCACCTGCAACATATCCATCTAACCAAGTATCAAATGACGATTGTGCTACTGAATAATTAAATCGACCTGGATTATCAAAATGTTTTTGAAGTTGTTTATTAAATTCCCTTAAATATGAATTCAAATTAAAAACACCACTTTTCAATAGATATAAATCACCTAAATAAGTTGTCACTCCCTCGTAAACATAACCTAATCGCGAATAATTTTCTTTTTGAAAATCATACGGATGCATGTCAACAGCACGAATGCTTTTCACGTTCCAAACATGATACAATTCATGCGATGATACACCAAGCAATTCAGAATATAAAGCACCAAAAATTTCATATGAAGGCCCAAGTGTAATGACCGTACTTTTCAAGTGTTCTACACCGTGATAAGCTGGGTAAGGCAGAGAATGGATGAAAAAATGAAATTCATGAGTCGGAAAATGAGTAAAGTCGTTTAATTGCTTAGTTGTAAATTTTACGAAATCGCTTTTAAGACGTTCCCAGTCAATGTGTTGTTGATTATTGAACCAGATATAAAATTTAATTCCCTTAATTTCATACGTTTCACAACTTAAATTCGCCGAACAAATAAATGGACTGTCAGCTAATTCTTCGTAGTTTTTAGCAGTTAATACTTTATTTTCAAATGGAAGCGAACAAGCTATTTCCCAATGATCAGGAATTGACAAATTGACCAGATAGGTTTCTTCTATACAATCGGCTGAATATAAAAAACAATTGACCGGATTTACATATAATTGCGTTTCATCTAAGAATGAAGATCCCGCGTTCAATTCAGCTGCGAAGTATTCATATTCAACAATTATTTCCTCCAAATTGCCACTTTGAATTAACCAGGAACTTTTATCTGTTTTTTGAAATTCAATAGGTTCGCCTTCAATATTAAAAACCTTAAAATTTCTAACATTTTTGGCAAAATCCCCCAATTCGTAACGTCCAGGACGCCAAGCTGAAATCTTTAGAATTGTTTCCGATTTTTTTATGGGAAAAATTGACTTAAATCGAATATAATGTTGATGCGGGGAATCACAAAAAACTTCGTAATGAATCATTCGAAAATGGATTAAGCGTAAAGCTCCTCTTGCAATTGAACAATCTTGGAATCAGACAAATACTCATCGTACGTCATCATTTTATCAATTATGCCATTTGGTGTGATTTCAATGATACGATTGGCAACTGTATTAACTAATTCGTGGTCATGCGAAGTAAATAACAAGGTTCCTTGAAAATCCCTCATTGCATTATTCAAGGCCGTAATCGATTCCAAATCCAAGTGATTTGTCGGTTCGTCCATCAAGAGCAAATTCGCTTTTGCTAACATCATTTTTGAGAGCATACAACGCACTTTTTCACCTCCAGAAAGTACAGATGCATGTTTCATAGCTTCTTCACCGGTAAATAACATGCGTCCTAAAAATGTTCTCAAATAAACTTCCTCGCGTTCTTCATCTGTTTGGGCATATTGACGCAACCAATCAATCAACGAAAGTTTCGATTCGAAATAATGGTGATTGTCGTTTGGCAAATAAGCGGTTGTTATAGTTGTACCATAAGTAAAATCTCCAGAATCAGCCTTCATGTTTCCGGACAAAATCTCGAAAAACGCTGTTAAAGCAACCGAATTCTTTGAAATAAAAGCAATCTTGTCTCCTTTATTTACAATTAAATTGATTCCGCTAAATAGCGTTGAGTCCTCAGCTGATTTTGAAAGATTTTCGATGGATAAAATCTGATTACCAGCATCTCTATCTTGGTGAAATGTAATTCCAGGATAACGTCTTGAAGAAGGCTTAATTTCTTCTAAATCAAGATTATCCAACATTTTTCGTCGACTTGTCGCTTGCTTTGACTTAGCAGCATTCGCAGAAAAACGCGAAATAAATTCCATAAGTTCTTTTTTCTTATCCTCTGCCTTTTTGTTTTTGTCAGAACGTTGTCGAGCAGCAAGTTGAGATGACTGATACCAAAAGCTGTAATTTCCTGTGAATAGATTTATTTTACTAAAATCGATATCGCAAATGTGCGTACAAACAGTGTCTAAGAAGTGACGGTCATGAGAAACAACAATAACCGTATTTCTGAAATCCATTAAAAAGTCCTCTAACCAAGAAATCGTTTTCAAATCAAGGTCATTGGTAGGCTCATCGAGAATCAACACATCCGGATTTCCAAATAATGCTTGCGCCAAAAGGACACGAACTTTTAAGTCATTCGAAAGCTCTTCCATCAACAAATAATGTTTGGATTCCTCGATTCCCAAATTACTTAGCAAGGTCGCAGCATCAGTTTCTGCATTCCAGCCTTCTAAATCGGCAAATTCACCTTCTAACTCGGCTGTTTTCATTCCATCCTCCTCTGAAAAATCAGGCTTCGCATAAAGAGCATCTTTTTCGACCATAATTTCATAAAGTCGTTTATGTCCCATAATAACTGTTTGAAGCACTTGGCACTGATCGAATTCAAAGTGATTCTGTTTCAATACCGCCATTCGTTTTCCTGGCTCCAACTCTACCCTACCCGTTGTCGGATCCTGGTCGCCTGTAAGAATTTTAAGAAATGTGGATTTCCCTGCTCCATTAGCACCAATGACACCATAACAGTTTCCATTCACGAACTTCACGTTCACTTCATCAAACAAAACACGTTTACCAAATTGAAGCGATAGATTATTTACACTAAGCATTGTGATTTTTTAATTTTTTGCAAAGATAGCTAAAAGCTAGGATTTTATGGCGATTCAAGTTGACACATTTATTAAAAAGAAAAGGCCGACTAAGTGAGAGTCGACCTTTTGATTGAAAATTTGTTCTTTACTAGTTTTTACCGAGCATTCCTTTCTTTAAATCAGCAGAAGCAGGTTTTGATCCAAGCCAAATTGCAAATAACGCCTTTTTAAAATCTAGACCAGGAATTGTTCCTTTTACAGTACCATTCTTTTTGACAGTAACTCCTTTCTCAGGAATATACTCTAAATGGATTTTATCCCCAATTTTAAATTCATCAGAAAAGAATCCCATAAATTTTTTAATTTCTGCATCCGTTGCTTTTCCGTGACCGGCATTTTTAAAACCTTCAGTTGTTGATTCAATAAATTTTTCACGAGTTACCATACTTGATATAATCTTTATATGAATAGCTTGCTCAACATCACCATAAACGATTTTACCTGCTTCATCCGTCTTCTTAGGAACATAAAGAGCTGCGGCATATAAATCCATGAAGTATTTCTCACGAACTCCCCCACCGTTAAGTTCAAGAGTCGCTTTTCCAACTTCGGTGCTAGTTGGAAATTTAACACCACCATACGTTTTTGTAGACTGCGCATTTACAATCATGCTCGCGCCAAAAAATAATCCTATAAATAACTTTTTCATAATTTAAATTTAAAACTATTATACCGTATTAATAATCTAGGTTTCGAAACCAATTAAGACTTCGAGAATAAAAATAAATAAAAATTCCTGAAACCAAGAGATTTGTTAACACTAATATCAATGGAACATGAACTGGGGAAACAAAAAGATAGCTTTGAGCTACATAAATAAGGGAATAAATGATATAAAAATGAAACCCCAATTCCCTACGACTAAACATCAATATAATTCCCGCTAAGCCAAGTCCAGCGACTAAAGCAGCTACGAACGTATAAAGAAAGAAATTTTGATACATAGCATCCAACATAATTTGCAGATTCTTAATTAAATCCTCTAAAAATTGGATGTTATTTTTTTGAACTTCTTCCAACGATTTAGCCAATTCTAATTTTGATTCCATAATTTCCTCTTCACTTGGTTTACCAACAACAATTGAAATCAAAGATGAAAGAATCGTAGAACCTGTCCCCAGAATTGAAATAATCCCTGTAATCAATAGAGATTTAGGTATTCTTGATTTTACGGGTTCGTTGAACGCATTATTTTCCGGCATATTGTTTCATTTTTTTCTCAACAAAAATTTTAGCTTGTCTCATTTTAGCAGAAGCGTATTCATCCTGCTCTGAAAAATTAATTTCTTTTCGGAATGAATAATATAACTCTAATAGAGGATCACTTGTTTTAATTGGTTTTCTAAATTCGATAGCTTGGGATGCGGTCAACAATTCTATACCTAGTATCGAATAACAATTGTTAATGACTCTATATAGTTTTGTCGCTGAATTGGCACCCATACTCACATGATCTTCTTGCCCATTGCTGGAATCAATTGTATCTACTGAAGTAGGAGTGCATAGTTGTTTATTCTGACTTACAATGGACGCACACGCATAATGAACAATCATCAAACCTGAATTCAATCCTGGTTTCGCAACTAAAAATGCAGGTAAATTTCGAGTTCCAGATATCAACTTATACGTTCTACGCTCAGAAATACTGCCTAGTTCAGATAGAGCAATTGCCAAGTAGTCCATTGCGAGTGCCAGAGGTTGTCCATGGAAATTACCAGCAGAAACGATATCATCTTCATCTGGAAAAAGTGTTGGATTGTCGGTAACTGCATTAATTTCACGTTCAATAATTTGAAAGCAAAAATCAAGAGTATCCTTAGAAGCTCCATGAACTTGAGGAATACAACGAAACGAATACGGATCTTGAACATGTTCTTTTTCACGTTCAATAAATTCACTTCCTGTCAAAATTTGTCGAATAAATTCAGCAGTTTCAATTTGACCCTTTTGATTTCGAATCACATTAACATTTGCCTGAAAAGGTTCTTTTCTTCCGTCAAAAGCTTCCAACGAAAGAGCAGAAGTTTGATTAAACTTATTCCATAAATCAAATCCGGATGAAATAGCATAAGTAGCAAAGGAACTCATAAACTGCGTTCCATTTAACAATGCTAATCCTTCCTTAGACTTTAAAATTATAGGTTTTAAATTGAATTTTTCATTTAACTCCTTTCCGCTATATCGGATACCATGATAGTCGACTTCTCCTTCACCAATTAATGGTAAAGATAAATGCGCTAATGGTGCTAAATCACCAGATGCCCCCAAACTACCTTGCTCATAAACAATGGGATAGATTTGGTTATTGAAAAAGAAAATTAATCTTTCCACGGTGTCCAATTGCACGCCAGAATTTCCGTGAGCCAAACCAAGAATTTTCAAGAAAAGCATTCGCTTAACGATTTCATTCGGAACCTCTTCTCCAATACCACAGGCGTGTGAAAGAACTAAATTTCGTTGAAGTTGCTCCAAATCATTGTTCGAAATGGCGGTATTACAAAGTGATCCAAAACCCGTATTTATACCATAAAAAAGACCAGATGAATTAGCTATTTTATCATCTAAATATTTCCTACATTCAAGAATTCGTTGCTTCGCATTTTCGCTCAATTCAATCTGAAATCCTAATGAGATAATTTCTTCAAATTGAAGCAAACTTATCCATTGATTGTCAATTTGATAAACACTCATACTTAAATTTATTTTTTTGTAAATTCAGCGAAATCTTTCGCAAAATAAGTCAAGATTCCATCTGCTCCTGCACGTCTCATACTAAGCAACATTTCGCACACAGCACGTTCGTAATCTAACCATCCATTCTTAGCTGCGGCATATACCATGGCACATTCTCCGCTGACATTGTAAGCTGTAATTGGAACATTGAAATTATCTTTCAGTAACTGAATAACATCCAAATAACAAAGTGCAGGTTTTACCATCAGCATGTCAGCTCCTTCCTCAAAATCCAATTGCGCTTCAAGCAGTGCTTCTCGTTTATTTGCCGGATTCATTTGATAGGTTTTTTTATCTCCTGATTTCGGTGCTGAATTAAGTGCATCTCTAAATGGACCGTAAAATGCGCTTGCATATTTCGCCGTGTAAGACATGATACTTACTTCCGTAAATCCATTATTATCAAGTGCTTCTCGAATTACTCCTACCCTTCCATCCATCATGTCTGAAGGCCCAATAATGTCTATTCCAGCCTGCGCTTGGGCTAATGCCATTTTGGATAGAATTGGCAACGTTTCGTCATTCAGTATTTTTCCATTCTCAACGTACCCATCATGTCCATCTGAAGAATAGGGATCCAAAGCGACATCGCTCATCAATACCAATTCCGGAAAGGTTTCTTTAATTTTTTGAATCGCATGCAGATAGAAATTATCCTCCGCATAGCTGTACGAAGCAATTTTGTCTTTCAAATTTTCTTCAACTGCAGGAAAAATATCGTAGGTTGTGATTCCTAATTTCAAACACGATTCCAACTCAGGTAATAAGCGGTCAATTGACCAGCGGAAATTATTAGGCAGTGATGAAACTTCTTCCTTGATATTATTTCCATCTTTCAAAAAAACGGGATAAATCAGATTTTCAACACCTAATTTTGTTTCCTCGACCATATTTCGAATGGCGGTCGATTTTCGGTTTCTTCTCGGACGAATATTCATGGGTTTACATTAACATTCCTCCGCAAACGTGCAAGGTTTGACCTGTGATGTATGCAGACATATCAGATGCTAAAAATACGGTTGCATTTGCCACATCAATTGGCTGACCACCTCTTTTTAATGGAATGCCATTTCTCCATTCTTCAACGACTTTTTGATCTAATGCATCAGTCATTTCTGTTTCGATGAAACCAGGAGCAATAGCGTTACAACGTATGTTTCTAGAACCCAATTCAGCAGCTACGGATTTTGTAAAGCCAATTAGACCAGCTTTCGAAGCAGCATAATTCGCTTGTCCCGCATTCCCTTTCACACCAACCACCGATGACATATTGATAATTGATCCACTTCTTGCTTTCAACATCGGACGTTGAACGGCTTTCGTAAGATTAAATGCAGACTTTAAGTTTGTATTAATTACTTCATCCCATTGTTCTTCAGACATACGCATAAGTAACGTATCACGTGTAATTCCAGCATTATTTACTAAAACATCAATAGTCCCAAATTCAGCAACGACATCATCAACCAATTTTTGAGCGTCATCAAATTTGGATGCATCTGAACGAAAACCTTTTGCTTTCCCTCCATTCGCTGTTAATTCTAACTCTAAAGCTCTCGCTTTTTCTTCCGAAGAAAGATAAGTGAAAGCAACAGTAGCGCCTTGTCGAACACATTCTTCAGCGATGGCTTTTCCAATTCCGCGAGAAGCCCCTGTTATCAAAACAATTTTATTATCAAGTAAACCCATAGTTAATTTTTTATCAAAAATAAGTATTCCAACTCGAACTGCATCTATGAATGTATATGGATTAATCAACAAGGCTTGTGAATTAAACTCGATAAATAAAAGTATCAGAAGGATACAGGAATTTGCATTTTAGAATAATTTTCATTAAATTTAATCATCAATTAACCTCTAAATTTTCAAGTCATGAAAACGATTAAAACCAACTTTACAATGATTGGAATGATTTTATTTCTTTCGTTAACTGGTTGCTCAAAGAGTGGTGTTTTTGAATCTCCTTCAACTAAAATTATTGGTACTTGGAAAATAGATAAAGTCAAGTTTTTGAAAGACTTTTCATTTTCGAGAACAGATGTAACGGACAATTTTAACCAATGGACTTATACCTATAATGAAGATGAGACGCTAACTATTTCTTTTCCAGGAGTCACTCTAAATGGAACTTGGAAAATTCATGACACTTACGATCCAAATACAGACTATCTTTATGGAACGCGAAGTACACTTATTTCAGCAATAAGCAATTTAAATGGGACAATCTCCATTCAAAATTGGAATAATTTTTATGTAAACAATTCGAAATTAACAGGAGAAGAAAGAAGAAATGGTGGGACTTATTACTACACGTTGATTAAACTATAACATTTCGTTTAACTTTTCAAACTTTGAAAATGAAAAAATGATTTATCAATCCCAGCATATTCTTTCATTTTCTTCATTCAGTTTTCTTTTTCTATCCTCTAACTGAATTAGAAATTTTTCAACCATTATGCTTTCTGGATATTGCAATTTGTGATTTCGAGCGATTTTTATTTCGTATACCGTTTCCGCAAACTTAATCATTTCGGAATTTAGGAATATTTCCATGAATTTCCTCCAAACATACTGAGTAGCCTGTTGATTAGGATGCACTAAATCTTCTTTAAAAAACCGATAATCGCGCAACACATCATTCACTAATTCAAACGAAGGAAAATACGAAATTGAATTATCGTGTTGAAGCTGATTAATTGCCAACATCAGGCAAGATTTGCTAAGATTATTTTCATGCAATCCATCCTTTATGTGCCGAACCGGACTTACCGTAAAACAAATTTGAATTTTAGGATTGCATCGTTTTATTTCTGAAATAACTTCTTTCCAGGCCAAAACAATATTCTCTACACTTGAAAGTGTTTTTGTAAAAATTTGAGCAGGTTGTTTGTGACAATTTCCGACTACTTGATTCGTTTCATTCAAATGGTAAGCGTATGCAGTTCCAAATGTAACGAACAAATAAGCTGCGTTTTTGAGTTCATTTTTGAAATCATTACGCAACGATAATACGGTGCCTCCCAACTCTTCTTCACTCATTCCGAAAACTTTTCCCGAGCAACTGTAATCAAAATATACATCTTCGTTTTGAACGATATTCATTTGTTTGTTATCCTGAAGGGAATCCAAAATATTTTGAGCAATCGCAAATGGATGGAAAAGCGTTCCAAAGTTATTTGCTAAGACATGAAAACCATGTAGATTTGCCAACGTGCTCATTTCGTCTGAGAAACAACTTCCAACAAAAATCAGTTTATCAGAAAAAGTGATTTTCCGGTCTGATTCAGGTACATTAAATTTCAATTGAAATTCCACAAAAAATTAATTTAACATTAAATTTTTGGCGTTGGATAAAGCGGCAGCGGAAATTTGCTCACCACTCAACAATCGAGCGATTTCAACTACACGTTCTTCCTCATTAATCGAATAAACGCGTGTTTTCATTTCCTGATTCTCGATTTTTTTCGCGACAACTAAATGCTGTTGGGCTTTGGCAGCTACTTGAGGTAAATGTGAGATTGCTATTAGTTGTACCGTTTCTCCCATTTGATTTAATAACTGGCCAATTTTTTGTGCCACATCTCCAGAAACACCTGTATCGATTTCATCAAATAAAATGGTCGGTAAATCTCGCTTATGCGAAACCATTTTTTGAAGTGCCAGCATTACACGAGATAATTCACCACCACTTGCCGCTTTTTCAACAGGAACAGGTGTCATTCCTTGGTTTGCAGAAAAAAGAAATGAAATTTCAGAATTCCCATTTAAACTAATGTCATTGGTTTCAATTAGTTCAAATTTCAAATCAGTTTCTGGTAATTTCAAAGAATCAAGAATTTGCTTTAACTGATTTTCTATTTCAGGTGCTGCTTTAATTCGCTTTTTATGAAGTTTAATTGCAAAATCATTTAATACAGTGGTCTTTATTTTTAGTAGGTTACGCAATTCTTCACATTCCAATTCCAAATTTTCCAATCCAACAACTTTACTTTCCAATTCTTCTTTGAGAGCTATTAATTGTCCTTGATTTTTCAACCGATGTTTATTTAAAATTCGATTGTAGCTATCCATTTTAACAATCAATTCATCTGCGTTCAAACCTGAAAATTCTATATCATCTAGCGTCTTACTTGCATCGGAAGTTAATTCTTTTAATTCAATCAACAATGAACCTAATCGCTCGACAAAATTGGAAGCATCAGAATCGTTTGAAACAAATTTATCTAGATTTGTTTTCGCTGTTTTTAAATTTGAATAAAACCCTTGATTATCAATCGTATCAATAATTGAATAATACAATGATTTAAGTGTTTCTGAATTTTCTATTCGATTTAAATCTGCTTCCAAGGTTGAATAATCGGTTTTATCCAATTTTAATTCAGCCAATTCATTTAATACAAATTGATTATAATCATGTGTCGTTTGAGCAGTGGCAAATTCAGATTCCAAAGTGACTAATTTTTTCTTCAATACCTGAAATTCTCCGAAAAGTTGATTCATTTGGCGGCGTTCGGTCTCCAAACCAGAAAGTATATCCAGTAATTCTAATTGGTAGCTTTTTGATTTCAATTCCAGCGTATTGTATTGAGAATGAATCTGTACAAGTTGAGAGCATAAGTTTTTCAATACATTAAGCTGAACAGGTGTGTCATTCACAAAAGCTCTTGATTTACCTTCCTTTAAAATTTCTCTTCTCACAATTAAAGTTTCTTCAAAATCTAAATCATTATCGTTAAAAAATGATTTGAATTTTTCCGATATTAGAAAAGTGGCCTCTACAATTGATTTATTCGACTTGGATCCAATTACATTGAAATCGGCGCGATCTCCTAAAATCAAATTAAGTGCATTCAATAAAATCGATTTACCTGAACCTGTCTCGCCGGTAATAACCGTAAATCCTTTTTTGAAATCGATTGTTGCTTCTTCAATCAAGGCAAAATTCAAGATATGAAGTCGCCGCAACATATTAATTAAGAATTTCTTGGTATTTCGATGAATTTCCTGAGTCAAGTTTTTTCAACAGATTTACAAAATCTGTTTTCTCCTTCATTTCAGAATCAGAAAGTATGTTTTTTAATTCTGTTGTCTTTGCATTCAAGAAGTTTATAACATTAACCGTATTCGGTCTAGTTTGAACGACTGGAGTTAATTTATTAAGCGCGGCTAAAAGTGATTTTTTTGCTTCCACTTTATTATCATACATCATATCAATTCCTCTTCGATGATATAGGTAATTGCATTCTCTAAGCGGATCAAAAACAGGCTGTAAAATATTATCAACCAACCAAAAGCGATTTCGTTTTCCAGACTCGCTCGCCTTCCAACCAGGCGCCCCTGAAGATTGAGCATTTGAAACGATTTGCTGTGCTTCGTTAAAATAGGATGTACCTCCTTTTGAAGAAAAAGAATCATAATCCATTCCAATAATGAAGTATGCATAGAATGCTAAAATGGAAGATAAATTATCGCGAAATTGATTTTGTGCATAAGTCAAAACAGTGTTTCTGGAAAATGAAATTGCCATGTCATCATCCTGAAAATTAAATAAAACAGTATTGTAGTTTGAATTAAAAGCTGGACGTGTTGATTGAACTTGAATAAAACCAGTATAGACTCCACTACTTGGATTCGTCTTAAGTTGAATTTGAATGTTGCAATTAATTCGTTCCTCCGTTTTAAAATTATCTTTCGTCCATTGCGTATTGTTCATCAAATCATAAACACTCTGTTTCATCTGTTTTATGATTTCCAACTCCGTTGAGTTAAGTTCCAACTTGGCATCAGCTTCAACACTTACTTGGCAATTCAATTCCTGAGAAAATGAGAATGTATAAAAGAATAGGAATAAGATAGGTAAAACGAATTTCATCATTGTTGTTGATATTTATCAATTGCTTTCAAAATGTCATTAGCCACCTCACTTTTCGATTTCGCCTCAAAATCGAGTTGGTTTTGATGTTTATCTAAGATAGTAATTTTATTTGTATCTTTTTTAAATCCTGCTTCTTTATTTTCAAGCGAATTCAAAACGATCATATCCAAGTTTTTATGTTTCAATTTGGATAACGCATTTTCAATTGAATTATTTGTTTCTAAAGCAAATCCAATTACTAGTTGATTTTTTGAACGATTTTCTGAAGCCCAAAGCAATACATCGGGATTCTTTACTAATTCTATTTCAAAATTTTCAACTGATTTCTTAATTTTTTGATCCGATTTTAATTTTGGTTTATAATCGGCAACAGCTGCAGCAAAAATTCCTATATTATCTGTGCTCCAACTTTTTTGAACCTCACGAAGCATTTCGTCAGCCGTTTCAATTCGAATTAATTGAAGATTCGGATGCACAAGCTCTAAACTTGTCGGGCCACAAATTAAAGTAACGTAGTTACCCTCACTCAAACAAGCCTTTGCAATTTCAAATCCCATTTTACCACTTGAATGATTTCCGATAAAGCGAACAGGATCTAAAGGTTCAAAAGTGGGGCCTGCAGTAATTAAAATATGTTTTTTGCTGTCATTGTCAGATCTTTGGAACTTGTTTCGTATAAATTCCAAAATATTCTCAGGCTCTTCCATTCTTCCCTGACCTTCCAATCCACTCGCAAGTTCACCTGAAGTTGCCGGAATTATTGAAACGCCATCTTCAATTAATTGCTTTAAATTTCGTTTAAAGGTTGGATGTTGGTACATGTCCAAATCCATAGCAGGAGCAATTATTGTTTTGGATTTCATTGACAAATAGACCGCTAAAAGCAGATTATCACAAGTACCTATTGCCATTTTGGATATTGTATTGGCAGTTGCAGGTGCTATGACAAATAAATCCGCCCAAACAGCTAATTCAACGTGATTTACCCAGACGCCGGTTTCTTTATTCCAAAATTCTATCGATACAGGATTTTGAGAAAGAGTAGATACGACAAGGGGACTTATAAAATCACAAGAGGCAGGAGTCATAACACATCTGACTTCTGCCCCTTCTTTCTTTAATAATCGAATTAGGTAAGCAATTTTATAAGCTGCAATACCTCCTGTTATTCCAAGAAGGATGCGCTTTCCAAACATTACTTTTCTTCGGGTTTTCTCATATAGATTTTATCATCCAGCAATTCTTGAGTTGCAATCGCAGTAGCTTTTGGCATTTTCTCGTAATGCTTGGAAATTTCAATTTGTTCTCTATTTTCAAAAATTTCTTCTAAATTATCAGTAGAAGTGGCAAATTCCTGAAGTTTTTGAGTCAATTCTTCTTTCGTTTCAGCACTGATTTGATTGGCTCTTTTAGAGATAGCAACCAATGATTGGTAAATATTTCCTGTTTTCTCTTCAAGACGAATGGTATCTCTTGTAACAGTAGTTTTTTCTCCAGAAGTGTTTTTTATACTCATTTTCAACTAATTATTCGTTTTTATTGTTTTGATTGATTTAATTTTGACTCAATCGACTTTACCTCTTTCAAGTAATTTGAATTTGGATAAAGGATCACAAAGTTAGTGATTCTTTCCCAAGTTTTCTCTAATCGCTCTACTTTTTTTGAGTCAATGCTATTAATTGAAAGTAAATAGGAATTTTTAACAATCAAATAAAAAACTTCTTCACAAAATTTCGATTTCGAATAGTTTTCTACAAAAATTTCTCCAGCAGTCACAGCAGCTCTATAATTCTCAGTCTTGTCGTACAATTTCACATGTTCATATTCTTTCAATTCCAATTTGAATCTCAGACGATCAATCACTCTGTTGCAGGAATCTACCAAGGTTGAGTTCGGATAGCGATCTATAAATTGTTGCACGGTATTAATCGAACCTTCCGTTTCTGTCTGATCAAGTGAATATTCCGGTGAATTTTTAACACTAGACAAAGCCATTAAAAAATAGGCTTCTTCATTTTTCGAGCTATATGGATAACGCTGAATAAATTGACCGAAGTAATAACTTGACATATAGAAATCTTCAATTTCAAAGTAACTTTTCGCTAACCGATAATATGCCAATTCACCTTCGCCAGTTTTAGGAGAATGCTGATAAATCTGTTCATACAATACGATGCAACGATCAAAGTCTTTTTCTTCATACAACTTATTTGCTAATTCAAATTTCTGCTGATAATCATCTCCTTTAACAACTTTGTTATATCCCGAACATCCAATTAAAAAAGCTAAAATCGTAAATGCGACTACTATTTTCTTCATATTTATTTTACACGTAAACTTTTCCCAGGAATCAATATTGAACTGGGTTTAATACCATTTAGTTGACACAATTTTGAAACAGTTATTCCATTTCGATCTGCAATTTCAGTTAATGTATCACCCGATTTAACCCGATAATACTTTGTTTGGGGCTTTATTACAGCTGGCGGTTTAATTGGCGTTTGTGTTTCTTCTTTCGGGTTTTCAATTGCAAAATTATCATCATGCATCGATGAAGGCTTTGCCCCAGCTTTAAAAAGTCCTCTATGAACAAAAAGATTTTCGCTTTTGACATATTTTTTGTCAAAATTGATTATCTCTTCTGGATTCATTGGTGCATCATAAAATCGAATTTCAAAATGTAAATGAGAACCAAATGAATGCCCTGTATTACCACCTAATCCAATTGGTTCGCCAGCTTTGACCTCTTGATCGGGATAAACCAATAGTTTGCTTAAATGAGCATAAAAGGTCTCTAATCCATTGTAGTGTCTAACTATAACCAAATTTCCAAAACCACCATCATTATACTTGGAATACCTCACTTTTCCCGAAAAAGCGGAAACAACGGTATCACCCGTTTCTAAATCGAGGTCAATCCCATTATGGTTTCTTCCACTTCTAAAACCATATCGCGAAGTTACAATTCCAGGCACAGGCATTACGAATTCCGAATGATTTTCATCGGTTACGCAAAGCCAAATGGTATCTTTTAATTTAGACAAATCGTTTTTCGTTGAAAAACAAACATCATTATTCCATTTTTGACTAAACCCAGCATTTTGCTCTTCAGTCATAATTTTATGAAGACGCATATTCATGATTCCGTTGAAGGCGTTCTTGTTAAAATATGACCAAGTTTTGTTTGAAAAAAGAATAATGGGACCAAGATCTGTTTCAACTGTATCTAAAGCCTTCTGCGCATTTACTACATGTAAGCGAAGAAAGAACAAAAGAATACAAACAACAATTTTGAAATGCAAATCCTTGAATTAGGATTCAAATATAGTGATATTGAATTAAATGGCCCGAACTTCTGTTATTTCGATGTTGTAAAGAACCTTTTCATTCGGTTTGATCAAATCGGCATATCCTTTGCTACCATAGGCTTTTTCGCTATCTAAAATCACTATGAAACGCTCTCCTTTTTTAGCATTTTTTAATAGCTTTTTAAGACCAGGAACAATTGTGTTTTGACCAGGAACATATCGTAATGGAAAATTAGATTTGTATGAGTTCATCACTGAGGATTTAGACTCAGTAGATACAATTGCGTGAAATGAAATTTCCTTTTCCGAATTATCAATATTATTTTGGGCTTCACCATCCTTCCACTTCCAAGAAACTATGCCATTTTCGTTTACACCAGGTATTACTCGTGCTAAAACCTTTACAAATAACCAATTGGAACTATTGCCAGGAACCACGCCCTTAATTCCTTTTTCTCCCATAGCTAGTGCTGCAGGAATCTCGATTTTCGCGAAATCTCCCACCGCTAATTGTTGTAAACCTATGTCCCATCCTGGAGTTTGCATATTGTAGCCAACTACAAAAGGTATGAAAGGATAGCCCACTCGATTGTTTCCATCTATGATCTTTCCATCCGGTAGAGCCAAACGATATTCTATTAATACCATTTCACCTTTCTTTATTTTTTCACCGTTTGATTTTTTAAACCATTTTATGAAAACACCATTATCTAATGATTTTGTATGTTCTATCTTACCTTTTTCAAACGTTTTTAAATTAGCTTTCGCTTGATCAAACTCAGAAAGTGAATCAGTTTTGGTTTTTTGTAGTGTATTATTCTCAACTTTTTCTTTCTTTTTTGAAGGCTTCTTTTTCTTGTCATTTGAACAAGATATGGTCAACAAGACCAATAAAATAAGGGACGTTATATTTACTTTCATTTGAGTTCAACTAATTCTAAATCAATATATAAAATGGATTGAGGAGGAATATTTTCCCGATCACCCAATAGTCCGTGAGCTAAATAACTCGGTAATATAAGTTTTGCATGATCACCTTTTTTCATAAACCTTAAAGCTTCATGCACTCCAGATTCCTTATCACTATGTTCTAAAACAAAATTTTCTGTCTCTTCTTTCGGTGTTTCATGACAAATTGTACCATTCAAAAGTTCCACACGTAAACGAGTGTAAACAGTTTGTCCTGACCTTGCAACCACTTCTCCTTCGCCGTTTTTATAGATCATATAGCGTAATCCAGAATTGGTTTGTTTCATTTTTAGGGACTTGTTGTGTTCCAAAAACAAACGAATTTGGATTTGCTCACGCTCATTCAATTCTTGATTAAAATCTACGGAATGATCATCACTCCAATTTCCTTTTGTTAATTCTTTTACAGGTTTTTCCGGTCTACAAGCAAAAAAAATCAAAATCAAAAAGAAATTACGAACTATTTTTTTCATTGAAATAACTCCCCTACTAACGAACGAAATTGGTTAATGGTTACATTTAGATCAGTTGAAGTTATACCTCCAGCTGCATATTTATGCCCTCCGCCAGAGAAATACTTGGATGCGAATTCATTTACAAAAAACTTTCCCTTTGATCGAAAAGAAATTTTAACTCCTTCATTTTCCTCTTTAAAAAATACCGCCACAGAAATTCCTTCAATCGATAAAATGACATTCACCAAACCTTCTGTATCACCTTTTTGATAATGAAAACGCTCCAATTCATCTTTGGAAAGTGAAATGATACCAAGTGGGAAATCGGGGTGTAATTCAAGTTTTTCTGCTATAGCGTAACCACGAAGTTGTAATCGATCAACTGTATTTACATCATAAATTGCTTCGTGAATTTCATGATGCCTAACACCAATTTCAAGCAAATGAGCTAGGATTAGATGCGTGTTTTTATCAACTGAAGGAAACCGGAATGATCCCGTATCCGTCATGATCCCCAAATAAATACCTTTTCCTATTTGTGCATCAAG
>JACCDP010737920.1_pt1 | contig 22251 bp, 22 predicted proteins | sample 7445841 | NCBI WGS metagenome assembly JACCDP01 (sample SAMN15323441, study PRJNA562643) | freshwater metagenome | isolation source: river surface water | place: USA:Blue River Watershed | collected 2017-08-17
ATACGGATTTGGAAGCGGCCACTGGCGGTCTTGATGCTCTTGGTGCTTTACCTGTAAACAATGCTAGTTTCCGTGGTAAAAATGCTCCTTCCGTCTATGCTGCCTTTGATAATTCTATTAACGACTATGTAGCTCAAGGTAACTTTAGTATCGACGGTTTCCCTTTCCGTGTAACCAATGAGAATTCTTTCAATAGTGTATTGGCTGCTATGAAAGCTAAGCGTCAAGCTGTAAGACCTACTCTTTCTCAACATAAGACTTTACTCAATGCTGCAGTAAAACTCGATGAAGAGCTTGCTAGTGTGAAATTAGAGAAAGACAGAAAAACCAATGCTCTCCAAAAACTCGTCAACCAAAAAACGGCTGCCAACATTGCCCAAAGACAAAAATTGTTGAAATCCAGAAAATCCGGTTCTACCGTTACTGTAGCTCAACCTTCTGGTCCTATCAGTCGTGCCACTGCTGCTCGTGTACCTAAGACTACTGCTCAAATTACTCAAGAATTAAAGGACCGCGCTGAAGCTCAACGTCGTGCTGCCTTGACTCCTGAACAACGTGCTGCTGAAAATGCTGCTAAACTTGCTGCTACTCCTAAAAAGTCTTTGTGGCAGAGAATGACTGGTCGTGGTCGCAAGACTCGTCGTAGTAACCGCAAGACTCGCAAAAGCAATCGTAAATAAACAGTAATTTAGTAGATCCAAACTATATTCTTTATGTTTAGTCTAAAGATAAAGAGTAATAGATTTTTTAGAGATGACTGAAGAAGTTGACCCTACTTTCCCTACGGATATGGTCTTTGTAGAAGATTATGGTCCAAAGTTGGATATTACGACCTATGAACCTACCGAAATGAAACTTGCCTGGCGCTTTGTTCAGCCCGATGATATTGTTCTAGAATTGGGAGCACGTGTAGGTGTTGTTTCATGTACAATTTGTAGACGTTTGAACAATCCTAAACATCTTGTAGCTGTCGAACCCGATCAACGGGCGATCTATCCTCTTCAAAAGAACAAAATGAAAAACAACTGTGATTTCCAAGTTTATCCTGGATTTGTGTCTAAACAACCACTTTCCTTAAAAGATCACCACATTTGGACACATTCGTATTATGATCCTGAATCGGTAATGGATCGTTGTACTCTCGAAGAACTTCAAAAATCAACCGGTTGTACATTTAATGTCTTAGTGGCTGATTGTGAAGGATTCTTAGAAACTTTCTTTGACGAAAATCCTTGGTTCTATGATCAACTTCGTATGATTATCTATGAACGTGATGCTCCCCAACGTTGTAATTATGTGAAGATTGAAGAACAACTCAGAACCAAAGGGTTTCAAAATATTGTTGATGGATTTAATTGTGTCTGGATAAAATAGAATGAGTAAAAGCGCTACGGCCAATTTTTTACTATCTGTCAAAAGCGAAAACACAAAAAGTGCCAAGTTAGCTTTTGAGAGATTACTAAATGAAGGAACGGATATTAACAAAATGAAGTTTGGTAAATATACTCCGTTGACGTTAGCTGTAGCCAAAAATAATATAGATCTTGTTTTGTATTTTTTGGAGAATGGTGCTGATCCGAATCAACGGGATGATGAAGCTACACCTTTGTATAGAGCGTGTACTAAAAATTATCTCGAAGTAGCGAGACTATTGATTAAAAAAGGAGCCGATCCTAACCAAGAGGGCGCAGTAATAGTGAACAAGGCTACTCCACTAAATATAGCTGTAGTGAAAGGTTCCAAAGAACTTGTGGAACTTTTAGTAAATGCGGGGGCCAATATAAATGAAAATACTTTTGAACTACCTTTATATACTTGTATATATCTGAATAAGGTGGATATCTTTGATTTATTGCTTCAGAAAGGAGCGAACCCAAATCTTCCTGGATCTACAAATCTAAGTCATCCTGTGGAACCTTATCCGCCCCTCATATTAGCCATTACTCAAAAGCCTCCTCATGACTTTCAATATATACAAAAATTAGTTACAGCAGGAGCGGATGTAAATATTGTATATCGGGGTTACTCCGCACTCCTCTTTGCGTGTAGTTTGTCGACACCTGATGTTGTACGCTATTTATGTGAAAATGGAGCTGATGTAAATTACAGTGTGCCTTCAAGGGGATTTACATCATTAATGATGGCCATTAGACGTGAGGTTGTTTCTCTGGACGTTCTTCGCATTCTTTGTGAATTTGGAGCAGATGCGAATGCTACAGATATGAATGGTCTTACTCCCTTTTTATATGCGCAAGCTTTGGGGAATGAAGTGATGATGTATGCCATTTTGGATATCTTGTATACTTGTGCTGTTAGTGATCCTAAAAAATTCAATACTTCTGTACCATCCAGTATAAATCGAATCACAACAAATGAACCTCAAGCACTTGAAATAGAAAAAGAGGAAATAAAGATGGGTATAGTACAAGCTATTCTTTATGGAGATATAAGAAAAGTGGATGAATATCTTGCTCTTGGATTTGATCTTAAACGTGATGACTCACCTATTCTATCCGCAATTATCTTAGGAAATACTACTATTCTGAACCATTTATTAAGTAAAATAGAAGTTATTGTACCCTATTTGGAACAGTTGATTTTAATAGCCAGTCAACATGGCAAGCTCAATACATTTAAATATCTTATGGATAGACTACACCGTTTATTGCCTGATACAAATGAACCCAAAAATTATCCCAATGTGATCTATGATCTGTTCGCAAGAAATAATAGAGAGAAAATTCTCACAATTCTCCGCTCAGCCTTATATAGAGCAATAGAAAGAAAAAACAATCTTATTGTTGACTATATTTTTCATCTGTATCCAGAGTTACAAGAACCTACATTTCTTGAAAAACTCTTAGAGCATTCTATGCGAGTGAGAAATGATGACATCGCAGAATATATCATTGATACTGGATTACCTTCACAAGAAGCTCTTAAGAAAGCGGTGCTACATTATACTGTCCTTGCGAATATTCCTTTTCTTATGTTTTTGAACAGTAAAGGTATAGATTTTAAAGCCATGGAAAAAGAAATAATTGAGCAGTTACGTTATATTCGCTCTTCAAGTGATAGATCCAATGTTCTTTTTTACCTCATTTCGCTTGGTCTTGCTCAAAATGTGTCTTATAATAATGTGAGTGGGAATAACAATATCTACGCAGGAGGAAAGAGAAAGACAAGACGTCAACCTAGACGTCATCGGAAATCAAACAGTCGTTCACAGAAATATTAAGCAATTTACGTAAGAAGAGACGTCGGTGTTGAGGATGTGTTCCTTTTTCTTTGATTGCGTTTCGGTGCTTTTCCGTTCCATACCCTTTACACGATCCTATATTATAGGTTGTCTGTAAATCAGGTTCTTTTGTGACCCATTCTTCGACTATCGTATCACGGGCTTCTTTGGCTAAAATACTCGCAGCCGCAATCGGTAAATAGGTGGCATCTCCATCCACAATCGTCTGTTGTTCTTCTATTTTTAACATTTCTAACTGATCCTGTTTGAAGGGTAGACAACCATCCAATAAGACACGTTCCACAGGAACGGATAAGGCTTCAATGGCTCGTTGAAAGGCTAAGCGATTCGCAAAACTCATTCCTCCTTGGTCAATTTCAAGAGCAGACACCGATCCAATACCATAATCAATCGCTCCATTTTGAATACGTGTAGCGATCTGTTTTCTCTTTTTGGGTGAAATCTTCTTACTGTCTTTGATAAGAGGAGCCAGTTCACGATGTTCGTCTAACCAGTCTTGTTCAGGTGGCCAGATGACGGCTGCCGCATAGAGAGGTCCCCAGAGACAACCACGGCCTGCTTCATCCACACCTGCTTCTAATTTATTATCGTCTTGATATCGTACTTGTAAATGATTCATACCTTACAAATAAAAAAAGACTGTACTCAATTTTCTCCTAAAGAATAATCGCTTCAATCCAGATTTGAATATCAGCATCTCGAAAGACAATCGCATATCCATCTGCGTCCGTTTGTTTTTTAGTAGGTGTATGAGCTTCATAAGGACCCTGTAGACCGTTTGGAAAAGAGTTTAAATATCCTGTCATTTGGGATTTGGCGTAAGAGAGAGCATCACTGTATGATTTATACAGATGTTTAAAACCTGTATCGGGCATAAATCTATCTTCGTGAAAGTATTGGACAATATAGCCTAGAATTTCCATTAACATACGGCAGGTGGTCATACCATTCAATTTTTCAAACATTTTACAGGCTAATAGCAGAATATGATTCCATACATTGCTATTCTAATATTACTTATAATCGTCATTCTTTATCAAGTGTATGCTGGAGAAGAGTCTTTTACATCCTCTAGAGATGCGAGTGGAAATTCTGTTATCACGAGAGATGCGGATGGAAATATTATTATCACATCAAAAGACGCTAGTGGAAACACTGTAACCACACGTTATATGGGTGGAACCAGAACAACTACCAATATGACTAAAGACGCCAGTGGAAATGAGATTAAATTAAGTATCGCTGATCTTTTTGGTCTTCTTGGTCCCTTCAAGATGTCTGATGCTTCAGGCAACACTATAAAAGCTCCTGCTCCTGCTGAAACAAAACCTACGGAAACCTCTACGAAAGAAATTGAGGATCGTATTGCCAAGGCCGTCTCTAAACAAGTCAAAGATGACTTAATGTCACAGAGATCAGTGGATGCTGTCTATGATAAATATGCTCCTTGCGATTTAACAGACTCTGAAGCACAAGGTCAAGAATATGGAAATATACACTCTCGACAACCTGATATGAGTGAATACATTCGCAAAGATTCCATTCCTTGTTGGAATTGCTCAGTTCCTTAGACTAATATTCATTAGTCTAAACTGTCCACGATAAATAGGAAATGAAGGGATTGCTCTTCTTTGGTTTTTTACTTATAGTTCTTTTGGTGGCATCCTATGGTCTACAAAAAGAAGGTTTCGTGAATCCAGGTTCAAACGAGAGTTTACTTGCTCCACAAGTCATTGTGCCCAAAGTGAATCCTAAACCAGCCCCCTTAGAGATTGGAACCCCGGCTCCTTATCTACCTCCAGCGGAAAAGGACTATGGTCCAGCCTTTGGAGATATTGCTCGTATTAACACACTCCCCTACAAAGATCCAACTCTTGAAGCTGCGCCTTATCAGAGACTCGCTGAACTTTTAGAGAGTCTCAAAGGATTCTTTGCTTTTGAGGCCAAAAGTTTGGAAAAACGCAGTGACCCCCAAATTCAACTACCCTTAACCACGGCGCGCGGTGATATGCAGCGCTTAACGGATGAAGTGGCTGTCTTGAAACGCAATCCAGGAATTGGTTCAGCTCTCACCCAAGGACAAGTCGATGATATTCAAGCCAATTTAGCCTATCTTCAACGTCAATATCGTCTCTCTGTCAATGCTGTTTCCGGTCGTTCTGAATTATTAGAAGGTTTTGAAGATAAAGAAGTGAGTCCTCGCTTAACACTCAAACAAGTACAAGAGTTGAAAACACGAATTGATGTGGAAATGACTCGGTTAGCCGCATCAGGAACAACCGATCCACTTCTTACCGCACGTCTCAACACATTACGAGATATTAAGAACAAGATAGAAACAATTATAACAGAAGTCAAAAATGGTACTCGACCTGAGGCCAGTATTCCGATTCTAAAATCGGATATGGACAAGTTTTTACCTGTAATGGGAAATGCTAATTCTGCTCTTCCTCAATTGATTAATGAAGCAGGACTTCCACCTACCTTAGCCAATCTTCTTCCTGCTACAGGTTCTGGCGATGTCACAGCTTCAAAGACAGCAGAAACATTGCTTGCGAATTATGGAGATGCCATTCTGAAAGGCCTTTCCTGGGATGTTCAATTGAAATATACCTCTCCTGGTGAAATCGATGTAGCCAAAGCCAACGCCAACAATTTAGTCCAAAATTATGGGGCCTCCATATTAAAAGATATTACGGACAATTTACAGACTTCTACAAGAGGTTCTACTACACCTGTTTTTATGACGGCAGGTTCTAAAACACCAGGTTCTGATGTGGTAGCCTTTCCTCGTGGTGAAATGGAATCCGCCACGGCCACTTTAGAAATGGATCGTTTAGAAAACAAATTGACCCCTGCTGGAGCTCCAGCCAAGTTTGATTGGAAAAAGAAATCGGCTGAGATCTGTGAGGAAATACGAAAGAGAGGATTGAATCCAGGTGATTTTGGTTGTATAGACCCCTCAAAGGTCACAAGTCAAGACTTCTCGTGGCGTGGTCACGCTAGAATGGTCTGTACTCGTTTACTAACGACACCAGATCCCGGATTGCCAGAAACTTGTGGATGTCCTCCATTGAATTGGCCAGGCTGGCGTAGTTAAAAACCTTTCGTCTGCTTAGAAGAGGCGTAATGCGTCTAACGAATGTACATATCGCAGTAATTGTAGTCGCTATCTTTTTGGCTGGATACATGTTTGGGAAAACAAATGTCTCTGTAAAAGTAACCAAAGAAGGCTTTGCTGGATTTGAACTTGGAAAAGCCCCAGCTGACCCTCGTTGTTCTCGTTGCGGTGGTAACTGGCCTTGCGGTGGTTGCGGTCCTCAGCGTCCTGTCTGTCCTCCTTGTGCTCCTTGTCGTGAACCTGATCTCAGTAAATATGTCTTGAAGAGTTCTGTTCCTCCTTGCCCTACTTGTCCCGATATGAGCCAATATATGCTGAAGACAGAATGCCCTCCTACCCCTGACTTATCGAAATACATCTTGAAGAGTTCTGTTCCTAAACCTCAACCTATCATCATTGACAGTAGTGCTTGTAAGAATACAGGTGGTGAATGTCCTCCTTGCCCAAGACCTCGTTGTCCTGAAGTGAAATGCCCACCGCCTACAAAGTGCCCTCCTCCGGCCCCTTGCCCTCGTCCAGTCTGCCCACCTCAAGTCGTCAAGTGTCGTGCTGAGGAAGGATCAATGGGAACTGTACGTCCTTACTTGGCTCCTTTGTCAATGCCTGGATTTGGATCTAATTAAAAACTGTACAACAAATCATTATTTAATGATGTATATCATTATTAAATATTGATACTAAATAAGAAATGGACGCTAAGGCCGAGAGGTTAAAAAATAAGGTTCGTCCTCTGTTTCAAAAATATGGGGCTCTTTGTGATAGTGAAGGTTTCTACAATCATTATGGTGAATGCTGGATTGATAGTATTCAAATGATGATTTTATTTTCAGATATTATAAAAAACACTGTACAGTCTAAGCTTATAGATGGAATATTTGATGTAGAGAATGTAGACATAAAACTAAGAGATGAACTAAACTATTGGTTTATTTTTGGAAATAATGATCCGCCTGAAGAGGATATTCAAACCTATTTCTCTTATTTGGTTGAATTTCTCAAAGCCTTTCAACTTCGGTTTTTACGTCATTACAATGCGGAGTATAGCAGACTTGTAGAAGTTGAAGAAGGGTCAAAATGTACCTATGAAGATTTACAAGGAAAGATTGCACTCCAAAAGATGCTTGAGACAAGTTTTTTAGAACGAGGTAAAGGCAGAGAAGGGTTTCGTTCAGCTCTATTCTCCCAAAAGTACACAACCTATAAAAATAGGAATCGATTTCGAATTACAGAGAAAAAAGGATATGATTCAGGTGGAGGCTCTGAAATAGTTTCCGTTAGTAATATACTGCTGAATTATTTTGTACCTAATCGTGTTCGAATACAAGTTGTTCATAAACAAAAAGACTTTTCTTATTATTTCAAACTGTATTTTTTAGATAATCTTGAAGACCAAATTTTTGGATACTATCTTTCCATTGGCAATCACCTGACATGTTTTTATACTTGCGGAGGGCATTCCTATTATTTTGATGACAATCAAGGAAATTTACCCTTTCCGTGGAAAGACTTTATGACTTTCTATAAAGATACCTATGTCGATGCCCAACGTGATAATAAATCTCTTCCCACCTTTTACGTTGGCGCAAAAATATACCTCTATGACAATGAAACAAACGTAGATATCTTAAAATTTCTAGATATTCCATTTCTTGAATATGAAGCAGACGATGGGATCCATTTGTACACCTATGTCTTTACAGGAAAAGATCAATATAAAAAAATAGATTTCTTAAAAGAAAACGGAAAAAAAGAGTATAAGGAAACTATCCAGTTAGGAAAAAATACACTTGAATTGAAGATAAATTCCAATTATCAGAATCCAGAGAAAAAGCTAAATACTTTATTTGAATTAATTGATAAACTGAAGAGAAAAAAGAAAACGACTAGCAAATACAATGTTCAGACAGGACAGTTTCTTGGTACAAGATTAAATCAAGAAATGCCTGAAAAAATGATGTATAGAGCAGAATTAGATGTCTTTCTAAGAACATTGGGTAAAGGGGATGAAAAGCGTATAGATCAGCAATTAGGAAATAAATTGACACCCTTACAAACTGCTCTCTTTTTGCGAGATATAGAATCTGTTAAAACTCTATTACAGTTTGGAGCAAACCCTAGCCTTTATAATAAAGTGAGAACACCTATACAAGATGCTATTGTATACGAGGATGCGGATGAAGAGACAGATCCAGAAAAGAAAAAAGAGACTACCTTTCAACTTGTGAAACTATTGGTGGAAGCAGGAGCTGATATCAACAAAGAAAACGGTAGAAAACGCACTGCGTTATGGTACGCCATAGAGTCGGATAATCCAAAACTCTATATATATCTTTTGGACAATGGAGCTATTGTTCAAGGAAAAAATATAGAGAGACAAACACCTATGAATCTTGTGAAACAACGACTTCGGAACACGAGAGGGAATACTAGAAAACAGGAAAATCTGACCAAACTCCTTAATATATTGAAACAGAAACGAATCTCTCAAGAGTCTTTTCGTTCTTATGTTCAAAGTTTAAGGCAAACGCGAAGAGCAAGATAGAACCTTTCCGGTCTTTCTTGACCTCTATCAGAGATGGATACCAAATTTTGGGGACCATCAGGATGGAGACTTCTCCATCTTGTGAGTTTTGGGTATCAGCCCAGTCAAAGAAAAGATATGCTTTCTTTTTTGGAAGCACTCCCTTTTGTTCTCCCTTGTAAATTCTGTCGTTCGAGTTTAATTACGTATTACGAAGAACTTCCTCCTGAGAATGCTCTAGATTCCAAAGACGCATTGAGTAAATGGATGTGGAAGATCCACGGGAAAGTCAATCAAAAACTTCGTCATCAAGGACAACAGATTCCTCCAGATCCTAGCTATGCGATGGTGAAGAAAATCTATATTGAACGATTAAACCACGGTTGTACAAAAACCGAATTTCCTGGATGGGAGTTCTTATTTTCTATCGTTGAAAATCATCCCTTAGCCAAAGGTGAAAAACCTGTACCAATGCCTGATGCTCCTCCCTTAGAAAGTATTGATCCAACCAATGTTAAGGAACTCCTGAAATGGAACTATTTGGATCCTGAGATTCGTTACCAATATGTCTGTCAGTTTTGGGAAAGTCTTCCTGGTGTATTACCCTTTTTAGAATGGAGTGTTCTGTGGAAACAACATGGAAAATCCTTCTGTCAAACGACATGGGCCTCCAAACAGGATGCCTTACGTGGATTATGGCGTATTCGTTGTGATATTAATAAAGAACTTCATTTATTAAATAAAACAACCTTTCGTGAATTATGTAATGACTTGAAACTTCATAAATCAGGTTGTGGAAAATCTAGAAATGCTCGTACATGTCGCAAAAAGCGAAAACACTAACATCTAAGTAGTAGATGGAGGCATCATTCTCCAATGTCTTAATTCTATTATTCATTTTAGCAGCCCTGAATTATTTAACACAGGTGGCTCTTCAGCGAATGAAGCCTCAGATATTTATAGAGCCAGGAATGATACCTCAAGGTATACAGCGAGAAGGCTTTACGGATGCGGTTGTGCCCAAAGAAGTATATTTGGATAATGAAAAACTGTATGATGATTTTTATGCTTCTATTTATGACCAGTTGACTCAAAATGTAAGAATGACTCAACAGAAGATTATGTTAATTACTACTGAATGGAAGAAGACTGGAGCTATTATTGAACATATGGATACGCTAGACGCAGGTTGTGGTACAGGAATTGCCTGTGCTTCCCTTGCGAATTTAAATGTAAAAACTGTATTGGGTGTGGATAAATCGAAAGCGATGTTGGAACGGGCCCAAACTGTTACTCTAGAGCAGTCAAAACTCACAGAGGATCAAAAGAAGAAAATTACGTTCCGTCAAGGAGATTTATTGAATCCTTCTCTTGTGGGTGGAGGAGCGGTGAGTCACGCTGTCTGTCTGTATTTTACTATCTATTATCTACCCGATAAAGATGCTTTCTTTAGAAATATGTTCTTATGGGTTAGACCAGGTGGTGAACTTGTTGTGGAAGTCGTGAATAAATACAAGTTTGATCCGATGTTAGACTCGGCCAGTCCTTGGGTAGGATTTTCTCTTCAAAAGTACTCCAAAGACAGAGTTACCGATAGTAAAGTGAGCTTTGATAAGTTTGATTACCATGGAAAGTTTGACTTGGAGGATCCCAACGCCGAGTTCAGAGAAACCTTCCGATTCAAAGATGGTGGTATTCGACGTCAACGTCATCGCTTTACTATGCCCTCTATTGATGAAATTTCAAAGTCAGCGAAGACTGCTGGTTGGGTATATACCAAATATGTAGATTTGACGTTAATTGGATTTGAATATTCATATTTATTGTTTTTCAGGCACCCTTAATAGAATGAATCCTAATATACCAATGTTACTACCACCGCCATTAGTACTACCCCAAGCACAGGATGATCCTGAACATCCTTTAATGGGAGATCCTATCAACTATGATGATTTAGTTCCTGGTGAGGAATATATTCATCGTTTTACATTTAATACATACTATGGCATTCGTTCTGATTATAATTATATTCGGTTCATATCCAAAACACCAACAGACTTTACCTATGAAGAAATTCCTCCTATACGATTCAATGTAAATGAACGAGGAGACCCTCTAACCCCTTATTCTATTCCCCAGGCACCAACTATTGTACCAAGACAACGTATATTTACACATCCCTACAATCCCCAGCGCGATAGTTTTTTCCGTGTTTCACCTGTGAAAAGAGGAAGATATTTTGTTGGACCTGAAATAAAGAGAAAATTAAAGACAAATTTACGTAGAAAACATTTGAATATGTTATTAGATCAGTTAGGATTTTCTACAAATGTTGGAACAGGTCCTGCTGATATTATTCGGAAATTTGTTAATCTACAACCTCCCAAAGGTGCCAAAGGGCCTGCGGAACTTCGTTCACGTAAAGTCACCAATAAACGCTTGCTTGGAGGGAAAAGAAGAAAAACACGTAGAAACGCTTAAATACATTTAGAGAATTTATTACAGTAATGATTGATACTATTCATATATTTGATGAATATCTACAGTCTCCTGATGAGTTAACAAAAGAACAACGTCACCAAAAACGAATGGCCTTAGAACCCCTCATTTTTGGTGCTCTAACAAGAAAATATGGTGGCTTCTTAAAGAAATTTTGGGACAGTTATACTCCTCCTGTCAATGTAAACAAGCGCATTGTCCTTGTAGAACGTCGCATTCATCCCAACCTTGCGTTTGTCTTGTATAATGCAGGATACTATGGTCAAGGTTGGTCTATTACACTTGTTTGTTCAGATGTCAATTATGAATACTGTAAAGCAATAATTGGAAACAAAGAAACTGTTCAACTTCTTCCTTTCTTCAAAGGAACTGGAACACCCGAACAAGGAAAACAGGAATACAATTTACTGTTACAGTCGACCAAATTTTACAGTTTATTTGAAGAAGATCACCTGTGTACTCTGGAAACCGACTGTTATTTTCGTAGGAAAATACCCGATTGGATTTTACAGTTTGACCTCTTGGCATCTCCTTATAATTGGGACGAGAATATGGCAGGTGGTGGGTTATCCTTTCGGAATCGAAAAGCCATGATAAAAATTTGTGAAACCTTTCCTGAAAAAATGGACGCACAGGATGTCTATCTATGGAAAGGAGCACAGGAACTTGCGATGAGAATCCCTTTATTTGAAGAGGCGGTTCATCATTTGACCGAATCTGTTTTTTCCTTAAATCCTTTTGGTGTTCATCAATGGTGGACCTTTTTCTTTCCAAACGATCTTCCTGATGCTGAAATGTATTTCAACGAATTGATGACACTACAAGCTTAGTAGCCTTTGGCAGCGTAAATACCCAAAAATCATTTCTTCTCCGAACTATAGAGGCTTTCCTCCTTGATGAATAAGATTAACGACAGGCCTATTTTTGATGTCTTCCAGCCAGGACTAAAACGAGGAGCGGCTTCCCTTCCTTTTGCTCCCCATAAACGCTATTTTTATGTAGAACATCCTACGGAAGGATGGAGAGTGTATTTGAGAGCCTGTTGTTTCCTCCACGAAGCAGGAGTTCCTTTTGATCGAACCCGCTTCTTAGTGGTGAAACGCTATGGTGGGGATGCCAATAAAAAGACTTGGGAACCTCCGAAAGGTCAAATGGAAGGCAAAGATGGTTTACATAAGAAAGGTTCTATTTTAAAATTAATGGAACAGAATGTCAAGAGAGAAGTGGAAGAAGAAGCTAAAGTGCGGAATATTCTAGCTCTTCACCATACAGGATTAGTTTTACAAAGTCAGGAACCTGATTATCCACAAAACCATTTCTTTCAATATCACATCTTTCAGGGGTTTGTAACTCCTCAAGAGATATCCGCTGCGGCGGCTGAATTTGAATGGTTGCGTGAGCATCCTGCTGCGTGGGAACGTATGCGCAAAGATAAGAGAGAAAAAGATGATCTCGCTTGGTTCAATCCTCATTATACCCAAATGATGGGTCGCTGGTCACCTACCATTATTACGATGTATTTGGCTGAACATTAATGTTTACGTGTATGTCTTTTGGATAACTTGCGATGTTTTCTTGTTTTTCTTCTACGCTCACCACCACTATATTCATTATTTGCGGGTTCTGATGGCATAGTCATTTGTATAGCTAATGCCGTATTTTCATTAAATTGAGAGTTAATACTACTTTGTTCTCCATCAAATTCTCTCAGTAGTTTTAATCCCTCCGCTTCTGCTTCAGAATTTGTTTCATTACTTGAACTATTTTCTGCTTGTTGTTTTTGCTGTTGCTGTTGTTTAAATTTTTCTAATAACAATGCTTCAAGTATCCTGGTTTTTTCATTGTTCGATTCGTTGTTAGAATTACTCTCAGAATCAACATAATTAGCAGGAAGTGCTGCAACTCTTTCATAGAGAACAAGTCTTGAATTTTTATGAATTGTCTCTACCATAGATAAGTCATTCTGTTTAGTTACATATCTATCATCAAAATCATATTCAGGCTTTCCATCTTGATCAAAGCTTACAGCAGTATAGTGTCCTCCAGCTAGAGATTCTCCATGATGAACAACTACAAATTTTAATTTAAAATGAACATTATCAACTGTAATATAATTATTTAATTTAATAGATGTCATTTGTTTAAATTGTCTTTGCGTTCTTTTATCTTGGCCTTCTCTTCTGACATTCACAATAAAATATTTTGTAGTAGGTAAAATCTTAAGTGTTAATTTCTTTGTAGCAGCATTGGGTGGAAATCTACTTGCTTGAGTTATTCCATCCCATTGTGTAACACCGTTTACAACTGGAGCACAATCTTCTATTCTTGAATTATCTGGATCTAGTGCTTCAGGTTCCTCATAGTCATTTATTGCTGATTGTATAGAATGAATCGAAGCATTAGCACTAACGGTAAGAGTATTAAGAATGTCAGTTCTACTATGGGATTGACCATTCCCATCTGGATTAGGTTTACAAGTTTTGGTAGTTTGTTCGTTAAATACAAATAAGGTGTGTACATTTTCAAAAAGTTTTGAGCAACCTAACTTAGTAAAAAGATTATTTAGAAACTCATTTGGATCTTCTTGTCTACGATTGCCAAGTTTTACTAATGTTATTAAATCGCTATATAGATCTTTCTGAATAACACCAGGAGCTTGTATAGCTTGAATATTTAAGGCCATATGTTTATTTTGAGATTGCGCTACTGTATTCATTCCTGCGTAGAATAGTTTCATTAATTTTAATGATTTTAAGACTAACTCTTTACTATGACACGCTCTACGTAGTGCTACTTGTAGTTTAGCATCCGCATCATTTCCTTCTTCTGGGTCTTTACCAACACGATCACTTGCGTCAATTTGTTCCATTGTTGTTGTCGTAAAAAAATCACGTAATTCAGGAATAGAATACAACATTTGCATAGTAGCATTCATATAACAAGAATTACCAACATTGACTAAGGGACAAAAGCCTTCAATACCCACACCCGATAAAGGATAGGGATTAGGAGGAGCAGGAGCTTGTTGTTGTGGTACAGGTGCTTGTTGTTGTGGTACAACACGAACAGGAGCTGTAGAAACTTTTGATTCTACTTTAGTACGAGCTGTAGATTGTTGTGCTACAACAGAAGTAGGTAATGATGTTAATAACCGATCGATTAAATAGAGGATTAATTTTTCATATTTGGTATATGTAAATTTCTGGTATGGAGTAATATTGTTCTCTATATGATACTTAAATAAAGCATCTCTTGTTGTTTTATCGTATGATGTTGTTTGTTGTTTTATAAAATTGTAAAAAGCTTCTGTATTATTTGTAATAGACGTTTCTCTTGCTCTATCAATATCTTTACCTTGTTGTTGTTTATATATATTTTTAAACTCTTGTGTTTGTATCAACGTATTTATGGCATCTCGCACTGGATTCGTGGCCATACTCAAGTATTCTACTGTAGTATTGGAAACTTTTACCGGAATTGTCTTTAATGTTTGCGAGAATATCTTCGCTTCGATGCTTTTCTATGTTTTCGAGTACGACGGCCTCCAGGTGTTCGCACACGTTCATACAAAATAGCCAGCGCATTTTTATTAATATAATCTCTATCACGAGCATAATATTGAGTGCCTATAGTAGCAGACTGTACAATAGTATCATTGAATATCATATCAGGTTCTCCATTTGCTTTAAAATTATAAGCAATGTAATGTCCAACATACGCACCACCAGAATGAACAACCGCCATTTTCAATTTAAAACGAACACCATTTACAGTGATTTCAGGATTTAATTGTATCTTTTTACTGTTCTTCTTTTTCTTTACATCTGTAATACGATAATCAGCAGGAAGAGTAGAAGGATCTGTTACAACTATTTCTGTTCCACTTATAGGGTTTCCAGATATTGGGTCAATTTCCTCTGCTATATATTGAATTTCTCTAGTAGCGGTTAGATCTGAACCAATACGCGAAAGTTCAAAGAGTAAATAATTTTGTTTCGGTAGAAGTTCAATTGTATCCTGTTGATGTGTTTGTTTTCCACCATTACATGCGTCTAGATTATCGATTTCATTCACAGTTTTGCCTTGGTAAGCGGCTACTCCAGTTTGAATATCCCTAACACTCGCATCATCAATGGGAATTCTTACGTTAGTACGTTCTTCACTTCTTTGGGCTGGAACAATAGATGTGTCTTGACAGAAGATCTGCATTTTTGTATTAAATGTAAAAGCATCTTTAATATTCTTCAAAAGAGGTGAACAAAATAATTTTTCTAATAATCCCATTATATATTCCATAGCATCACTTTGTTGATTTGGTACAAAACCAAGGAGACCAAGAAAATCACTATACAAATTTTTTGTAATTATACCTGGATACTTTGAAGAGGTTATAGTTTGTACATTTAATGCGCCAGTTACTCTTGGTTTGCTCATTTCCATTACAAAAATATTCATTAAATGAAGTACTTTCTGAAGATTGGCTACAGTATCCGTATAACAGTGGGATGTCGTATCACCATCGATATCAGTTGAATGATCGACTGAAAAATAGGCACGAATTTCAGGTACCGAATAGAGGAGTTGCATTGAGGCATTTTGGTAACAATTATTTTGAATATTTACTAATGGGCAGAATCCAACAAGCCCAGTTTGTTGTTGGCTAGATGTTGTTGTGCTAGATGAAGTTGTGCTAGATGAAGTTGTAGTAGAGGATAGTTTTGCTAGAGTAGAGGATAGTTTTGCTACAGCAGAGGATGGTTTTGCTACAGCAGAGGATGGTTTTGCTACAGCAGAGGATGGTTTTGCTACAGCAAAGGATGATGTTGTGGTACTAGAGGCTGTGGTACCTGTAGGTAATATATGAGGAATATGTTTTTGTACCCATTCTTGGGGAAGTATTTTTATCAATGTTTCACTAATAGTGTTTTGTTGTGTTGGTGTCATAGAAAGTACTAGTTTCTCAATTCCTTGGGAAGATGCTGCCATAAGTGCAGCTAATATCTGGTTTTTCTTTGTAAGTTTTGGATCAATTAGAGGTATACTCGACGCACTTACAACCTTTGCTGTATTTGGTCCTCTTGGTCTTTTACTTTGGGTATTAATGTGATCAAAATATGTTCTCCTATTTTCAACAGGCAATTGTGCTATAATAGTACTTAAAGGTACACCTGCTACTTTCGCATTCTCTATATTTTGTTTTAATTCCTCTACTGTGCGACCCTTTTTAATCTTATTATAATATGTTTTTTGATTTTCAAGAGACAATTGTGATATAATATCACGTAACGGTACACCAGCTGCTTTCGCATTCTCTATGTTTTGCTTTAATTGCTCAACTGTGCGACTCATTTCTACAAAAAAAAGAGATTTAAATTTGCTAACCTCTTTACCATTTTACTTTAATACAAGAACGGAGTAAAGGAAGGATGTTACGAAGAGAACGGCGAATTCCTTTCTTACGGAAATCTTCCGTACGAATCATAATAGGAGGCATACAAGGAATGTTAAGTTGAATAGACCGGAAAGGCTGTGAATCTCGGGTAATGAGGAAGAAGAAGTTTTCAAGATACGTATCGAGTTCATCACCGGTAAACGCAGTCATATGACTCGTTTTATCGGTCCATTCTCCAGGTTTATAATAAATATGATAAAGTTCGTCTCCTTGGGGAACAATCGCAATCATATCGTCATTTTCTCCTGATTCAGTACATTCAGAATGAAGAATACGCATAGTAATATGGGTAGAATCTTTGAATGGATAGGGAATGTTAAGCATTTCTGCTGGCGATACATGGAAAAAGTCCACTCAATTTTTTTACATGATCTCCACCTTCGGTGCGATCACAGGTGAACTCATAAATTTGAGTAGTTCTTTTTTCTGATCTTCCTTGTAATTGTAGGTACATTTATGATCTTCTGAGAATCTATGAGTTGGACAATAGAAATTCCCACATCGACAAGGGAAGGCAATGAGACCTAGTTTTACCTTACAACAGTCAAACTGACAGCGTTTAGGTGCTTTTACTTGTTCTGTTTCTTTCATCAAATCCAACCTATACCGGGGAAAGAAACGGATTCAACTTTTCACATCCACCATCAAGATGTCGTTCTGGTCTCATTCTCCAGGTCCATTTTGGTCACATTTTTTTATGAGTTTGTTTTCGTGTACTGAGTATGATGTAGGAATGCTCAACGCTTTCCTGGATAAATCACCTCGTAAATTGGTAGCTCCTCCCGGAACAAGAGTACAAGAGCTAAGTGAATTGAATGCTGTTGAAATCGAAACTCTTCTCCATAAACACTACCAAACATTCAGTAAAAGCAAGATCTTTTTAACAGCCCAACGTATTCGTGAAGGATTTCTCTATGATGGTTGGATTGGTGTAGGTGTGTATACAGGTCTTAAACTTATCGCGTGTTGTATTTCTCGTGATTTAGGAACTTTACAAGTCAAAACCAACGATATTCCACGTGCTGGTTTAGTGGACTTTTTCTGTGTAGAGACGTCTTGGAGAAAAAAGGGAGTGGCTTCGTTTTTGCTCCAAGAGTTTGTGATGATTACTGCGAAGAAAAGGAGATTAGTCCATATCTTCCAAAAAGAAGGTCTTCCTTTATCTCCTCTTCCTCCTGTCTGGCAAAGTCAATACATCTGGAGAAAGAAAGGTCTTCGTGAACAAAGCGCTGACTATATTGGCAAAGAAGGCATTGCGATAAGAACACACATTCGTAGTTTCAACTATACAACTGTATTGCCTTATGAAAACTGTATCGGTTCCATTCCTCATCAACTGACAGGTGATTCTGAACTCTACAGTTTTAATTACAAAGGATATGTTGTCACTCTTTGTATAACAGATACCTTCCATCGATCGGTTCCTGAAGGATGGAGAATCGGTGAACTGAGTTGGATACTTCCTCACGGAGAGGTTCCTGTCAATATTCAACAGTTAGCTGTCGAAGCATTAGTCGATATATCTCCGTATGAGATCCTGTTAATGGATGCTACATTACCCCATCAAAAAGAGAAAGGTTGGCAAAAAGATACTCCTTATGGTTACTATATCTTTAATTACAATCCTGGGCACTTCTTCACTCTGAAGCCGTATTTTGTTCTCTAGGAAGCCGCATAGACTTGAGCATAAGAACGTTTTGAATTACGATATGCTATACCACACACAATAAGAATAGACAAAAAGACAGCTAAGGATACCGCCAGAGCTATTGTAGTGGATGACATTGGTGCTTCGACTACATTTGTTGGATCATAAAACATTTCACTACAGATTAAATAAAGTGTTCCTGTATCATTCATATATCCAATACCTGTCATCGGTGGGCAAGGATAGAGGGCTGATGAACTTTTGGTATAGGTTCGATTCATTAAAAAGAATTGTTCATAGTTGTTTAGCCTAGTCTGTTGTAGTCTGTACCTCAGCAGGTTTGACAGGTTCTGTTGGTACAACAGTTGTTACTTCAGTGGTGAGAGGAACAGGAGATAACATCATTTCAATTTCATTCATCGCCTTTTTGACGCGATTGAAATCGGATTCACAGATAGACCAATCTTTATATTTAACAGTGTGTACATTTTTCATATTATGATAATACAAAGTCAGATAAGGCCTACCAAAACAGCCTGCTGACATTGTCACACTCGATAAGCTCGGAACGTGAATCATATTATTGACAAGACGAATAAAACGAGGCATCGCACTACACTAACAAAAACAGGTTAGATATTCAATTTTGTTAGGGTAAAAAAATTGAATATTTTTTTATCATCCTAATCGATGTGATGGATAGTCAAAACAGTGTTATTACGCTCACATTCGGTGATAGTGCCGAAAATCATGTGGGAATGGAAAAAATAGGGACAATGGTGAACGAAGGAGAAGGATTTACTGTCGCGGAATTGAAAAGTCTCCAAGAGAAATTAAATACCCTTCCGCGAGTCTATTGTGATATGTATATGTTGAATTCTGGAGATCAGCCTGAAGCCAGTGTATTGGTGTTGCGCAATGGAGTGAATGCGATTCTACGCTATAAGCTGAGCTCAGAAGCGGAATTATTTCGAGAGCAAGCAGGTCTAGAGGTAGATAAGAAAGCCTTTATGTATGGTCGTGTGGTAAATAAGAATGCGCGGTGGAATTTATGCTTTGATGATGTAGGTCACGAGCCTGATTATAAGGCAGGAAAAGGACGTATTGTGCCTTATAGTGAGATTCCTTTGACAAACTTTCTGCGTGAGAGTTTGGGTCATTTCTTTGGTGAAAAAGCGCGAGGATTAAAATGCGAGGCGAATTATTATTATGATGTAAAAAAATGCGGGATAGGATACCATGGCGATTCGGAACGGCGGAAAGTCGTTGGTGTCCGCCTCGGTGCTTCAATGGAGATGCATTACCAATGGTATAAAGATGGTCAGCCTGTTGGGGATGAAATTTGTGTACCCTTGTACGGTGGTGATATTTATGTTATGAGTGAAAAAGCAGTAGGGACAGATTGGAAAAAGAAGTCCATTTATACTCTGCGCCACGCCACAGGTTGTGAGAAATTTACAGCTCTAGAGTAGTCTGTAGGATAGTGCCTAGTGTTCCATTGGGTACTAAAAGCACGCTGTGCTTTTTAATGCCCAAAAAACTACACAAACGATGAAACATACAAAAACGATTGTCATAGACATCAAATTCAACGACAATGGAGTTTTTCTTTGCCCATAAAACATTGGATAAGCCAGAGCCGTGCATCGCAAAGATAAGATCGGTTGTATGAAACAGTTTCACTTGTTCTTCAAAACTTTTGTCTTCTAAGAGGTGGATTCCTTGAAAATCTATCGCAGGATGGGTTGTACAAAACTGTAGAATTTCGTCCAGATAATTCTTGTTAAATGCCCTGTCATCTTTGCGATTAAGAATAATCGTCCTCTTTTTCTCGCTAGGAGTCGTATCGACTTCTCCTACATACATTTGAAGAACCTTCTCACGGAAAGCAAGTAGATGGCGTTGGATTGTCGCATCATCATAGCGCACACGACTTACAATTTGACCATTATTTATTAAACTATAGGATAACAAATGTTGATAGGGGTAGTCGGCAGGAATCTCTCGTCCTGGCCAATAGACAAATGAATTCCACGGTGAATGCTGGTACATATCGTGGCCTTCTAGGACAAAAAGATTTGTGAAATAGAGAATAGTATCTTTTTCTAGCAAATGTTCAAAGAGAATGGAATTTTTGCTGACAACATTGAAGAGTTTCTGCCAGGCTCCTTTGTAGGTTTTTGTCGAAGAGTCAATGGTTCTCTGCGCAGCACTTGGATATTTGAGAATGTTGTCTTTTTTGATGAAAAAAATAACATCATCATTCTCAATATACTTTGCCTCCACTAAATCTTGAAGAACCCAGTAACAACGAAAGAGATCTTCAATCATATGAGTATAACAACTGTGAAGTGTTTCCACATAGAGAACAGGTTTGGTAATGCGAAGAACATTTGTGCTTAGATCCTGAATAAACTGTTGATGTTGACTGACATAATAGGTATTTTTAAGGTGTTGTATATCACCTAGAATCAGCATTCTACTGTAAGAGAGTGAATTGTTTTAGACCAACTTGGTTTAAAGTAAACGTGTATCTTTCCTATAGAGATGTTCAAAGCGATCGCCACTGTTCTTGCTTTTTTTGTTGCGACTGTATCAGCAAATCCTCACGAAAACTACACCCAAGTCGGTATCACTCCTGTCAACAACTGTATTCAATTCACTGTGGCACAAGGAACAGGCTGTGCGTGGATGTGTAATTACTGTGCCAATCAACTCGGTACCTTCAATTATTATTTCCCTGACAATGTCTGTACCTATCAAACCGGTGGTTGTGTAGGAAATCCGATTGCTGGAAAACAGTACAGTTGTTGTTCTGTCTAATTATCGACTTGCTTTCATACGAAGATTTAGAGTAATTTAAACACTCAACAATTACTTATTTACGATTATTCTTTCTTGTTTTTCTCGATTTCTTGGCTACAGTTTCTCTTCTAATTTAGCAATCCACGCTCTTACCATGGTTTTTTTTAGCCTCTCTTCTTCTTCTTTCCGAAGTCTCGCTTCATATACATCATAGTCTTCTTCTAACAGTAGAACTTGAGTGAAACAAAAAAGAGTAAATGTATCAAAGTTAAATCCTTGATGTGTATAACTTATTACATATTTTATTTTATCAATCGGTAAACTCATAAAGCAACCGATAGGTTTCCATCCATCTTTGATATATTGATTCGTTTCTTCTTCTAACATTTCCTTTGCTTTGCGTTCCAATTCAAGTTGGCTGAATCGGAACTTATAATAATACGAATTTCCATTTTGTACCTTATTGGCTTTGTATTTTTCATAATATTCTAACGATGGAAATGTTTCCTTTGTTAGAATTTTATACTCATAGTGTTTCCTTTGGAGTTCAGGAATATCCCTCATTTATCTACTGCAGACAAATATTTTATTGACCCAACAACTTCTTATTCTGACCCACGACTTCCACCGCCTGTCTGTATTGACCTTCGCATTGACTATAGTATTCAATCAACAAATTACGTGCTTCTTCACCAATCTTATTAATCTCCACAATACCATTCTTGGCCACATTGGGATGGATCTGTAAGCTCATACCAGGTTTCACAGGAATCAAGAACAGTTTCTTTAAAATATTCACTACATTCGCCGTGTGTTTGATTTGAACATCAATCATCTTACGCGCATAAGTTCGCATCTGTCTTATCAATTCGTGATTTTTAATTAAGATAGGCTTGTTAATGGTTGTCTGGTCACAAACCGCTGAAGGTAAGCGATTTTTGATATC
>JACCDP010809905.1_pt1 | contig 22240 bp, 15 predicted proteins | sample 7445841 | NCBI WGS metagenome assembly JACCDP01 (sample SAMN15323441, study PRJNA562643) | freshwater metagenome | isolation source: river surface water | place: USA:Blue River Watershed | collected 2017-08-17
CCTTACCAGGGTAATAGTACCTTTCATTTCCTGGGCTAATGCATCCTTGCAGGCGGACTGAAATTTTACAACGTAAAAATAAGTCCCATCAGGCAGATCACGCCCCTTTAAATCTTTTCCATCCCAGTACTTATGTGTGTCTTTGGATTGAAATACCCTTTGTCCCCAGCGGTTAAATATGTCCATTTGATAAGAATTTGTTGATTTGAATTCCCATTTATAAAAATCATTTAATCCGTCATTATTGGGCGAAAAGATATTAGGTTCATTGACTATTCCTGTCCCGTTTTGAGAGCCACTTACTTTAACCGTATCACTTGCCGAGCAACCGTCTTTAGAAACAAGCACCCAGTAGGTTCCGTCTCCGTTTGTTATAATGGAAGCAGTTGTGGCGCCTGTTGACCATAGAAATGTTGCACCTGCATTTCCTGCATCTAATGGTAAACTTGTCTGATCACATAATTCTATATCCGGACCCAAATTAACCTTTGGAGTCGGATTTACGGTAATATTCAATTTTAATGTATCGGTGGAAATACATTTTGATGGGTCGGTGGCCACCAAAATGGTTTCATAATTACCTGGTGTTTGAAAAATATGGCTCGGAGAAATAGTGGTGTTAACCGGAGAACCATCTCCAAAATTCCAGGTATAACTTACGGCATTACTACTGTTGATAAAGTTAACCGACAACGGTGCACATCCGGTAGCAGTAGGAGATGCTACAGCACTGGCTTTGGGAGATGTAGCTTCAAAAGCAATTTTGAATACGGCTATGTCACAATGGGGGGATTGATTAACTGAGGCTAAGGCTCCCGGAGTGATTGGAAAGCCAGGGTTACAGGAACACACCGCCTGGTAGGCGATTCCGTCTTTATCAAACCTGCAGGTTCCTCCATCCACATGATCATCATCATTCGGGCTCCCATAAAAGGTTGCGTACAATAATTTGGATGCATTCTTTTCCAAAGCCATGAGGTAAAAATCACGGTTATCGGTTGTAGATTGCGCCGCATTGGGCGTTATAGGAAAACCTTGCACCTGACCCCATCCGGAAACATATATATTTTCACATCTGTCTACTAAAAACCCGGTAGGTGAAAACCCTGCATAATCGCTCCATGCAGTTATTCCAGGCATCACTATACTTCCATTACCAAACACAGTGCAAAACTTTACTGATTTCAAATCTGGACCGAATTTGGTAACGAACTGTCCGCTTCCAGGATTTGAATACACTCCAGCCGTTGGTGTTATGCTTCCGGTTGTAATTCCTAAAGCATATATATTATTACCGGCATCCAAATCAATATAATTAATTTCATCTAACAAATTTGTGCCGTAAAATGTAGATGATTCAATAGCTCCACCACCCTGCTTAAATATGGTTAAATATCCATCAAAAGTCCCACCCTGGTAAGTACCATATAAGCTATTTGCAGTTACAGGAAAGTTTGAACTTTCGGTAATCCCTCCAACAATAACTTTACCGGAAGAATTTTTACGAATCGAATATCCTGCTTCTGCATTAGTTCCACCTAAAAAACTGGACCAATAAAGTTTAACCAACTGGCTATTCATTACCATAACACAGGCATCCTGACCTCCCCCAAGTGTACTCTGATATGCCCCTGAACTAACCGGAAAATCAGTAGAAGTGGTAGAGCTAACCACATACAGTGTATCCTGATCCAGAAAAATCTCACCCCTGTATTCATCAGAGTAATTATATAACATAGAATTAATTCCATCTTTTGCGCTTCCACCAACATAAGTAGAACCTACCAGTATGGTTCCTGTAGAATTTAGCCTGGAAAGAAAAATGTCATCATCACCATTATGGCTTTGATCAATAGCGTTAGCTGTTGTAGGAAAATTATTAGAATCGGTAGTCCCAAATACAAATAAATCTCCTGTTTTTGGATCTGTTAAAATGCTTTCTACTATATCACTGCCATTTCCTCCTAAATAGGTAGAATACATTCTGCTGCTCCCATTAGCGTTTAGTTTGCTAATTACCACATCTACCAATCCACCACCAAATGCAGTTTGGTATGCTCCGGTAGTAGTTGGATAATCTGGTCCAAAACAACGGCCTCCGGAAAATATATTTCCTTGTTTATCATAAGTAGCGCTATGTCCGAAAGTATCCGATTTAGTTCCACTTAATGTTGAAGCCACCACCACCGGGTCGATGATTAGTTTATAATTTTTATTGTACCCATCGGGAAAGGCAAATGAAACGGTGCTGTGATTAAGAACATATATACAGTTTATCTGTTTGCGTTTTCCATTAATGATTTGATAAGCATAAGGTTTTTGTTCTGTTATTTCGTTTACGGAAGTAACTATTCTTAATTGACCATCAATTAATTTTATTTCATTCATCCCGGCATAATTCATCACAATTTGTTCCGGATTAAACCCTGCTTCCACTATAAAATCATATTTCAAAAAACTCTCCTTGCTGTAAACTTTCAAGTGAATACCATTATATAAATTCCTATACATTATTCTTTTATATAAAGCAACCTCACTGGCCCACTCTTCTTCATTGTTCCCGATGAAATAATTGTAATACTCTTCCTCTTTTTCCTCACCTGTTATTTGAGTAGTACTATTAGCACCGGAAAAAAGAACCTTAAAGCAGTGTGAGTGAATATTAAAAGAATTCAGCGTTTCCTTATCTTTTGCATGTTCTAATTCATGAATGGCTCTCAGGTCTGATTCCCGGACATAATCATAGGTAAATCCATTCTTTTCCAGATAAAGTTTACCCGAATTTATATTTGCCTTAAATATTACTTGTTCAGGCCACTGGGTTTTATTTTGCTCGAATTGAATATTACCACTACTTTCACTATTATTGGTACTTCCAGAACTTATTTTAGTTATTATTAAAAAAAGGAGAAGGAGGATCGGGTGGTGTTTTTTCATTGCACAAAAATTTAATTCGTTTGTTTTAAATAGTCATTTTCTTCTTATTAAATTGAAAATTGCAGGTGCAGCAACTTAGCTTGATTTAAGGCAGTATAAATTAATTCCGGTCATTTCCCCTGGTAAAAGCCATCAAAATGCTAATACACCAAGCTTCTTTCCGGTATATTCAACTTATTAATATTAGGTATTCAATTAATGAGGTGAAAAGGAATTTTTCTGAATTCTTACCTGTTCAGTGATTAATTGCTTAACAAGCCTGGTGTTTTTTACACCTAACCTGTTCTTTCGGGCAAGAAATTTGTGAAGGCTGAATGATGATTTTGTTTTCAATGTTCAGACTGCATTAATCAGTGCTCATTTTTTGAAACAAATAACTATTCAATTATTTTTTCAGGATAATAAATAACTCCCTGTCTTTTCTGGGTAAAATGGAGTTGTAGGCTGTTTGAAATTGTTTAATATCAAACAACGGTTCAAAATAAGACAAATACTCTTCGCGGTTACCCCCGTAAGGAGGGTGCGGTAAATTAAATTCGCAGTTAAAGAGTAAACCAACCAGTTTTCCTCCCGGTTTAAGCAAGCTAAACATTTTAACTGCATAGTCATTTCGCTGGGTAGGATGCAGGGCACAGAAAAAAGTCTGTTCTATTATCAAATCATAAGTGCCGGTATGATTAAAAAAGTTTTCCTGAAATATCTGTTGCGCGGGCAGTAAAGGAATATTCTTCTTTATGCGGGTGATAGCCTCCGCAGAGTAATCCAACACATAAACATGAGAAAACCCTTGTTGAATAAGGTATTCTGCCTCATGCGCATTTCCTGCCCCCGGAATTAAAATCTTAATATCCTTTTGCTGAAGCTGATCAAAATAGGTTTTTAAAGGGGTGGAAATAATGCCAATGTCCCAACCGGTGTCTGCCTGCTGATATCGGTTATTCCAGTAATCGGGTGTTAAATTCATCTCACTAAAATACCATAATTTTAATTTGTACCTGAACAATATTTCTCAATCAGCTTATATGCCATATTGCTACCGAGCCTGTCTGCCTTTTCTAAATCCTTGCAGGCATTTTTCTTATCTTTTATTGTCATTTTTATAGCTGCCCGGTTAATATAGGCTGAAGCATAATCAAATTTTAAGTCGATGGATTTATCGAGGTCTTTTATGGCTTCTGTGTATTGCTTTAAACCACCTTTGGCAGTGCCCCTGAAATTATAAGCGATATGGCTTTTGCCATTAATATCAATGGCTTTGGTTAAGTCTTCAATGGCTCCCGAATTATCATTCAAATTAATTTTGGATGCGCCACGATATATGTATCCATTTTCATGTTTAGGATCTAATTCAAGTACTTTATTAAAATCAGTGATGGCTTCTTTAAACCTTCCCACCTCAAAATAAGACATGGCACGGGTTTCATATGCTTCTAATGTTATTTCACCTTGCTTTGCCCACTTCATTCCATCCGTTATATCTTTTATGGCATAATTAAATTCCTTTTGTTTGTATTTCAAAATTCCTCTTTGTATTAAGGCGGGTGCATAAGTTTCCTTTAATTCCAATACCTGAGTAAAAACGTCAATAGCTCCCTTAACATCCTTACCCGCTGCCCTTAGTTCGCCCATATAAAATATCAATTCATGATCATTTCCGTTTATTTTATAAGCGTCTTCATACTTTTTCTTTGCCTCTTCGTAACGCTGATCCAGGTATAAAATTCTCCCTAAAAATTTAATACAATCAAAATTATCCGGCATAATTTCCAATGACGATTCCAGGTCTTTGGAAGCTCCCCGGTAATCCTTTAATTGTAATTTACAATAAGCCATTTTATTAAATGCATCTGCATATTTTGGGCTTTTCTTAATTGCTTTTTGCAATGTTTTTATAGCTACCTTATATTGACTCGAGTCAATTTCCTTTAAAGCCTGCTTGTATAAATCAGCTGCGGGGTCAAGTGAACGGGTAGTGTCTTTATCTTTATTCTTTTGTGCGCTGGCCATGTTGTAAAAACACAGCAGTGCCAGCAAGGTTAAAAGTTTATTCATCTTAAACTATTTTAAACTAATACAGGTGTTGGCCTATCAGGATAACTTAACTATAGTTCCTTTACTTTATTACTTCAGGTTATCCATGCAATGTACAACTTCATTTTCACACGTGAAGAAGCTATTAAAATTTTAATTCATAAAGTTGTTTATACAAGGGTTTGCAACATATTGTTAAAATTTTAAAAATAAGTCATCCTGTCAAATTTAGCAATAACCAATTCAGATAAAATACTATTTTTGCGCCCTCAAAATAATATCCATAGTCTACCTAAAATTCTTATTTCATGATGTATTGTTTTATTGCTTACGGATTCAATTGCTTTAGTTATCACTGAATACAGACAAACAGTTGAAATTTTTTATAGTAAACAGACTTTTTTAACCTTACCTACACTACCTTATGCTCAAAATTAAACCCGTATGTGAAAATTGTGGCAAATCATTGCCCAATAATAGTATTGAAGCTATGATTTGCAGCTTCGAATGTACATTTTGCCTGGAATGCGTTTCAGAAAAATTAGACAATGTTTGTCCGAATTGCGGAGGAGGCCTGCAAAAACGGCCAACCCGCCCACTGGCCATGCTGGATAAATACCCGGTCTCAACCATTGCTGAAACAAAAACATTAAACTTTGAAAAATTTCAGGAGCTAAAGACTAAATATTCGAACATTCATCCTAGAAAGAGATAAGGTTTAACTAACAACTTATTTAACCCCTATGGTAAAACAAACTCTTAAATTTCCAAAAATGAAAAAAAATTACCCGTCTTTTTCTCGTTTTGAGAAAGGAATCTTGAAAATTAATCTTCTTGCTCTGAATTACTAAATCTTAATTACATGTTAAATATCTGTATATCAATAGTTAATAACATTACGAGAGAAGGCTTTTGCATTTGGCACCAGCATCTGAGTATTTATGGCATGCCATTTGAAAAGGTTATTGCGGAAGAAAAAAAATTCTCAGTTCATGAAAAAAATAATTTTTGTTTTAGCAGTAGCAGGCTCACTGGTTTCTTGTAAGAATGATGAAGAAGCCCGTGCAAAAGAGATGAGGCAATACCTTATTGATTCCATGAACATGGCCATGACCAAACAACGTATCATCGATTCCATGAAAATGGATATGGTTTTCCAGGAACAAGGAAAAATAACGATAGAAGATCCGGTTAAAGTAAATAAACCTAAACCAGCTCCGAAAAAAAACACAGCACATCATACCAATAATTCCAATAACAATTCATCATCGGGTAACAATACAGTTGCCAATAATTCTAACGGCAATACTACCAATAACCCCGAGCCTAAAAAAGGGATGAGTAATACTGCCAAGGGAGCAATAATTGGTGCGGGAGTAGGTGCAGTTACCGGTGTAATTGTTGACAAAAAACGCGCAGAAGGTGCTATTGTTGGAGGTATTGTGGGAGCTGGCGTTGGAGCAGTTACCGGAGCAATTTTAGATAAAAAGAAGAAACAAAATGAGTCAAAATAAAAGCATTTAAGATTTGTGTATTTGTTGTTTATAGTTAGAGCGAGAACCCTTGCAAATGCAAGGGTTTTTGTTTTGTACCCATTCATCGGAATGATGACTGAAGTGATGTAAAAGATTAATTAGTAATTTTGTGTCTTTTACTTAACTATGCAAAAACCATCCATTCCGAAAGGAACCCGTGATTTCTCTGCCTCCGAAATGCAGAGAAGAAACTATATTTTCGATACTATAAAAAAATATTTCAGGCGCTACGGTTTTGAACAAATAGAAACTCCGGCCATGGAAAGTTTGTCTACCCTAACCGGAAAATACGGTGAGGAAGGTGATCAGTTACTTTTCAAAATTCTTAATTCCCGTGTGCACGATGCAAATGAAGTGGATAAAGAAAAAATGTTAAAGGAATTTCAATTGAGTTTAGAAAAACCCAGAAATACAGCAGACCTTACAGAAAAAGCACTTCGCTACGACCTTACGGTTCCTTTTGCCCGCTACGTGGTAATGAGGCAGCACGAACTTACTTTTCCTTTCAAGCGTTTTCAGATACAACCGGTTTGGCGGGCGGACAAGCCTCAAAAAGGCCGCTACCGCGAATTTTTTCAATGTGATGCAGATATTATCGGAAGTAATTCGCTGGTTAATGAAATTGAACTCATCCGCATGATGGAAAATGTATACAACGACCTGCAGATTCCGGTAACCATTAAATTGAACAATCGTAAAATTTTGGCGGGAATTGCGGAGACCCTTGAAGCACCGGATAAAATTATTGACATTACTGTTGCTATTGATAAACTGGATAAAATAGGCCGCGAAAATGTGGAAAAAGAATTATCAGAAAAAGGGTTAAGCAACAAAGCCATTCAACAATTAAGTCCTATTTTTGAAAGTAAGGGAGATAATCGCGAAAAAATGAAGGTGCTTGAAAACTTCCTGCAGAACAGTGAAACAGGTAAAAAAGGAATTGAAGAATTAAATTTCGTCCTCAACTACTTCTCCAAAAACCCCCTTCAGCAAGTTTGTCTTGAATTAGACATTACCCTGGCCAGGGGCTTAAACTACTATACCGGTAGTATTATTGAAGTAAAAGCCAACGCTGGTTCATTGAGTAGCAGTATTACAGGAGGAGGACGTTACGATGATTTAACCGGAATATTTGGGCTTAAAGGCATGAGCGGAGTGGGCATCTCTTTTGGTATTGACCGAATTTTTGATGTCATGAACGACCTGGATTTGTTCAAAAACAAAGTGCCAGAACATTCCTCCGTACAATTGCTTTTTGTTAATTTCGGAGAAACAGAACAATTGCATGTGCTTCAATTGCTTCCTGAAATCAGGGAGCAGGGCCTGTGTACTGAGTTATATCCTGATGCCAGTAAATTAAAAAAACAATTAGATTATGCGGATAAAAAGAAAATACCTTTTGTTTGCATCATTGGAAGCGAAGAAATTAATTCCGGTACATATACCTTAAAAAACATGCAAAGCGGAGAACAAAAAAAATTAAACATTCAGGAAATTATTCAGGAGATAAAAACTACATGCGGCTAAGCATATTGCTTACACTGTTATTTCTTTTCCATATCGCTGCTTCACAAGATAGCACGGTAGTGGAAGAGCATTTCATCAACAATACCCGCAAATGGAAAACCGGAAAACTGAAAGGCTCAGATGCCCTTATTGCAGAAGGTTTTTACTCTATACAAAATACTTCGGCTAAACCATTTCATACTGTTATTCCTGTAACTATTGATTTGGATAAAGAAAACTTCCTTACCGAAAGCGTTCTTTCCTTTTATAAAAATTCCGGGGGATCAGAACTTGGGTTAATTATTGGAATGACCTACGATGAGAAAAATTACCTGTACCTGGGGTTAAATACAAAAGGTGAATATTGTGTTAAGTTTTATACTCCTTCTGTTTGCAAAGTGCTGCAACATTGGAAAAAAGACCCCTCCATTCACGCCGAAAAATCAAACAAACTGCTGTTCCGCAAAGAATACAACTGCGGGTATTTCTATATTAATGATATCCTGGTTTATAGCTCCTGTGACTTTACTAATTTCGGGCACTGTTTTGGTTTTTCGGCTGCAGGAAAAACTTTTTTTAATGCCGATTACCTGATTATAAAAAAATGGCAAAAGAACCTTGCCTTTAAATCCCTGCACACACCTGCCCCACTGCTCAAAAAAAACCTGGGAACAACTGTTAACAGCCCTTATACTGAAGTTTCTCCCTTTATTTCTTATGACGGAAAAACACTTTTTTTTTCCCGACTCGGAGATCCATCAAATCTTGGTGGTGAAAAAGACTACGACATTTGGTTCAGTACACTAAACAAAGATGGAAGCTGGACAGAAGCAAAAAATGCCGGTGCCCCCATTAACAATATCGCCCCTAATGCACTTCATTCCATTTCTCCTGATAATAATACCATACTGGTTTCTAACTCTTACAATAGTGACGGAAGCCCTGGAGGTATTGGTCTCTCCTACAGTCATTATGGCTTGAGTGGGTGGGAAATTCCTAAAAAAATGAACATCAAAAACCTCCTTAACAAAAACGAGTATGTAGACTATTTTTTGAGCAGCGACAACAAAGTGTTATTATGTGCTATTGATAATGGGAAAACTTTGGGGCTGAAAGATATTTTTGTGAGCTTCATACATACAGCCAACACCTTTTCCGAACCTGTTAATCTGGGGCCGGTGATCAATACCTGTGGGGAAGAATTTGGCATTTACTTAGCCGCAGACAATAAAACCCTGTATTTCTCATCCTACGGACATGAAAACTACGGAAGTGCTGATATTTTTGTAACAAAACGTTTGGATGAAACCTGGAAAAACTGGTCAAAACCACAAAACCTGGGACCAGATATCAATACAGAAAACTGGGACGGGGCTTTTAAAATTTCAGCAAAAGGTGATTATGCTTATTTTTCCAGTAAATGTGCAGAAAGTGTTAAAGGCTCTGAAGACCTGTACAGCATAAAATTGCCTGCTGCTATTAAGCCGGAACCCGTGCTGCTTATAAAAGGAAAAGTAATCAACCAGAAAGATAAACAACCCATGGGTGCCAGTATCACCTATAGCTATTTAAGTGATAATAAAGAAGTGGGAATAGCCAACTCCAGTCCGGTTGATGGCTCTTATCAGATAATACTTCCGGCCGGCAAGGCCTATAGTTTCCTGGCCGGTAAACAAGGGTATTACCCGGTTGCTGAAAATATTAAAACCGACAGCTTAAGTAGTTATATTGAAATAGAAAGAGACTTGTACCTTGCTCCTGTTGAAAAAGGACAAACCATTTTGCTGAATAACTTATTTTTCGAATTCGATAAAGCCACCCTGAAAAAAGAATCTATAGCCGAATTAAACCGGCTCATCAACATTTTACAGGAATATCCGGCTATGCATATAGAAATTTCAGGTCATACCGATAACCTGGGAACGGATGAATATAATCTTCAATTGGCTAACAACCGCTCCAACAGCGTAAAAAACTATTTGCTTCAGCACGGCATAAAAGCAAACCGTTTAAGCAGTAAGGGTTATGGTGAAACAAAACCGGTTCATACCAACGATACGGCAGAAGGGAGTGCAAAAAACAGGAGAGTAGAATTTACCATACTGCAGTTAGACCCCTGAAAACCCACAAGTATATCTTTGAGTATCTTTACGCCCATAACCCGAGTTTAGCACGTATATTCTTATGACGAAATTTTCAGCATTAAACATCAGTAAACCCTTACTCAGAGCACTAACAGACTTAAGTTTTGAGCAGGCTACCCCCATTCAAGCCAAGGCCTTTCCGGTTATTATGTCGGGTGCTGATGTTATCGGTATAGCACAAACAGGCACCGGTAAAACGCTGGCCTATTTACTTCCCTTATTGAGGCAACTCACCTATTCAGAACAACGGCAGCCCCGAATACTCATAGTTGTTCCTACCCGTGAACTGGTGACACAGGTAACAGCTGAACTTGGAAAAATAGGTAAGTATACCAGCTTCAGGTTTGGAGGGGTATATGGAGGCGGAAATATAAATACACAAAAACAAATGGTGTATAACGGACTGGATATACTCGTAGCAACACCCGGAAGATTAATGGACCTTTATCTGACAAGGGTATTACAATTTTCTTCTATTCAGAAATTAGTGGTGGATGAAGTAGATGAAATGCTTAACCTGGGTTTCAGGAAACAACTAACCGACCTGCTGGACGCACTTCCAAAAAAGAGACAAAACCTCCTGTTTTCAGCTACGCTAAGTGTTGAGGCAGAACAAATGATCAAAGAAAACTTTAGCCATCCGGTATACCTGGAATCTGTATCCAGGGGAACTCCGCTGGATCAGATTAACCAATGTGCTTATCGGGTACCCAACTTTTATACCAAGGTAAAACTGCTTCATCACCTCTTACTACAACACCAGCACATGAAACGGGTACTGGTATTTACCAAAAATAAAAAATATGCCGATACCCTTTATGAAAGCCTTCAAGAGGAAGCCGTTGAGCAGGTCGGACTCATTCATTCCAATAAATCTCAGGCGCAACGGTTCAACTCCGTAAAACAATTTCAGGAAGGAGGCTTAAGGGTATTGATTGCTTCAGATGTTATTGCCAGGGGATTGGATATAAAAGACATCAGCCATGTTATTAACTTCGATATGCCGGAGGAACCCGAAGTGTATATTCACCGGATCGGAAGAACCGGCCGAGCCCAAAAAGCAGGGGAAGCCATTTCTTTCATCAACAAACCTGAATTATTGGAAAAAGCCGAAAAACTGATGGGTATGCGTGTACAATTAATGGAGTTGCCTGAGGAAATTGAAATATCCCAGCAGTTTCTGGAAGATGAAAGACCCTTTGTTAAAGATAAAAATGTACATAAAGTAAAAGCTATAAGTCCCAGCGGGCCTGCCTTCCATGAAAAAAAGGAAAAAAATAAAAAAGTTAACAAAGGCGGAAAACGCCGGCAGGAAAGTAAAAGAAGAGAGCGTATAAAAATGATCAGTAAAAGAAAAAAATAAGGTGAACTAACCTTCAACTATTTTTCAAAAGCTGCCAACAACTATATATTTACTCCATTTTCTTACTAAATTCGTTCTTCAAATAAACATCAACCCTTACCCTGGTTAACAGGACTTAGAAATTAATAACATGAAGTCATTTATCCTAGCTTTATTACTTATTCCGAATTTCATACTTGCGCAATTAGTAACAGATGATTACCGCTCAGCTACTAATCCCTATTACTGGAAAAACCGCAAACCCCATGATGGCTACTGGCAACAGGATGTGCACTATAAACTAAAAGCCAGGGTAAATGACAGCACCGACATAGTGAATGGTGAAGAGGAACTCACCTACTGCAATAATTCTCCGCATGAAATTAATTACGTCTTCTTTCACTTATACAATAACGCACAAACCAAAGACTCTTACCTCAGCGATTTATACCGTAACAACAACATGCCGTTGAAATATGGCAAATACAGAAAACAAAATTTAGGCACTCAGGTTGCCCATGTTACACAGGACGGAAACAACCTGAAAACGGAACTCGATAATACTATTTTAAAAGTATTTCTGGATAAAGCCCTTAAGCCCAACGAATGCGTTAAACTACATTTGAATTTTACAACATACTTTGATAAAGAAGCCATTCGTAACCGCATGAAACTTTTTACGGTTCAGGGATATAAACATTACGACCTGGTTCATTGGTATCCCCGCATTGCCGTTTATGATGCCAAATTTGGCTGGGAAACCGATCAGCACATGGATCATGAGTTTTATGGGGATTTTGGTTCTTTTGAGGTGGAATTAACCTTACCCAATCAGTACATACTGGATGGCACCGGTGTATTAACCAATGAACGGGAAGTTTTACCGGAAGACCTCAGGCAAAAATTAGACATCTCTAATTTTAAAACCAAGCCCTGGAATTCTGCCCCGTCTGAAATAATTAAACCCGATGGCAGCTTTAAAACCTGGAAATTTTATGCTACAAATGTTCATGATGTTGCTTATACCTTTGATCCCACCTACCGGATTGGGGAAGCCCGCTGGGAAAATGTACGCTGTATTGCATTGGTACAGGAACCGCATGCTGCCGGCTGGTTAAATGCTGCCGATTATATTGCGAAAATTATTGAAACCAACTCTAAAAATATTGGAAGGTTTGCTTATCCTAAAATGATTGCAGCAGATGCACAAGATGGAATGGAATACCCCATGCTAACGCTGGATGGTGGATTTGATCCTAACTACAGAGGCTTATTTATACATGAAATTTCTCACAACTGGTTTTTTGGCATGCTGGGAAGTAATGAAACATACCGGGCATTTATGGATGAAGGCTTCACACAATTTTATACAACAGATACCTGGGAAAAAATAGAAAGCATTTATGATATACGGCCCAAAAGCAAATCTGCTTACGTAGAGCATTATGCACATCCCGTTAAATACAGAGAATCCAATGCCATCATGGGCTATTACAATTCGGTTGCCCGAGGAGAAGAGGTAACATTAAACACCCACAGCGATGGATTTAATGGAGGCATCAGGCACGGTGGTGGTTACGGACAGGTATATTCCAAAACAGCTACTATGCTCTATAACTTAAAATACGTTTTAGGAGATTCCCTCTTTGAAAAGGCCATGCAGCATTACTTTAATCAATGGAAAATGTGCCACCCCTACCCTGAGGATTTTCGAAATTCCATTACTGATTATACACAGGTGGATTTAAACTGGTTTTTTGACCAATGGCTGGAAACTACAAAAACTATCGATTATGCTGTAAAAAAAATAAAACGCATCAACAGAAACAACGATTACCAAATTACTTTTAAAAGAAAGGGAAGCATGCAAATGCCCCTGGATTTTACGGTATATGCTAAAGATTCTGCCGAAAAAAGCTTCCACATACCCAATACCTGGTTTACCAAAAGCACCAAAGCAACTGTTTTACCCAAGTGGATTGGCTGGGATAAAGTAAAAAAAACATATACCGCACAGGTACATATTCCGGGTGGTATTGAACGGGTGGTGATAGACACTACTAACCGTTTGGCCGATATTAACATGGCCAATAATTCGAGTAAAAAAAATGTCAAATTTAATTTCGACTCCAAAATCTGGAACATAACTGATCGCACGCATTACGAAGTATTTGTAAGACCAAGCCTTTGGTATAACGGGTATGATGGAGTAAAAGCGGGAGCTTACGCCAGCGGGTCTTACCTCAATTACAAACATGTATTTGAATCAAACATCTGGTTTAACACTATTTTAGGGCAATCTCAACTGGATAAAACCGCTTCGGCTAACGGCAATGACATAGTTTCTGTTTTAGTTAATTATAGAACTTCTACAGAAAAATTCATGAAAAAAAGTGCTTTCCTGGCTTCTATACGGGAACTGGACGGCTTAAGTGCATTGATGCTGGGCTTTGAAAAGAAAAGCAATAACGATAAAGATAAACTAACGGTTTACGTTAAATCCATGCTCAGGGATTTCGACAATGACCTGAATTACCTGATATATAAAAATGAATGGCAAACCGGTAAATTGAACAATTACCTTGCTTTTTTGTTTGAACACAATTACAACTATGTTGCCGGAAATGGGTTAATTTCTCTGGGACTAAAAGCTCCTGCCCTGTATAGCGATTATAATTATTCCTATGTACACCTAAGCTGTGTGAATAAAAACAATCTGGGAAAAATAAATATCAACACCCGTTTTTACATGCAATTAGGTACCGGCACTGAAATACCTAATGAATCACAATTATTTGTAGCAGGAGCTAATCCGGAAGAATTAATGGACAACAAGTACACCCGATCTATGGGTATATTTTCCCCTTTTACATTTGGGAATACCACCAATCATTTTGCTGCTGGTGGCGGACTTAATTTAAGGGGCTATATGGGTTATTTACTCCCGCTTACAGATGCTTTTGGCAACTATAGTTTTTATTATAAAGGAATTTCGGGCACCTCATTTAATACGGAAATAGAATTTGGTAAACTGTTAGGAATAAAAAAAGCCTTTGTAAAAAATACCTACCTCATCACCCCTTATTTATTTGGAGATGCCGGAATAATCAACACCAATTTGCCAGGTAAAAAACTTAAATTTTCAGACCTTTTAGCAGATGCGGGTTTAGGAATAAACATAGGAATACAAAGGTGGTGGGTACTGGAAACCGCAAAACCTTTAAATATTCGCTTTGATTTTCCCTTATTCATCAACCGTCTACCTTATGAAGAAAATAACCATCTTCAATTCCGTTGGATGATAGGAGTAAATCGTGCGTTTTAAGCTGATTAATGTACTGAATTTCAGTAAATTATTTGATTTATACCCTGTAATAATGCTATTCGCGTTAAACTCTTACTCAGTTATAAACCTGGTATCCTAAAAAACTCCAATTACTCTGCTTTCCAGTTATTAACAGGCTCTTCTTAGCCGGTAAACCTGAATGTTTACGTTAAAAGTGTACAGGGGCCTGAGTTTTTTTATAAAAAAATTAGGCAAATAAGAGAAAATAGCATAAATTTGCGTCCCTCTTGCAACGTTTTTGCAGGAGTTAATTGTAGAATATATAAACCTTAAGCAATGGCAAAGAAACAAAACCGGATTCAGGTTATTTTAGAATGTACCGAGCACAAAGAAAGTGGAAAACCAGGTACAAGCCGCTATATTACCACTAAAAATAAGAAAAATACCCCTGAGCGTATTGAGTTAAAAAAATACAACCCAATATTAAAAAAAGTAACTGTTCACAAAGAGATCAAATAATTCTAACATCTTACAATATTAATTGTCATGGCAAAGAAAGTAGTTGCAACATTAAAAACCGGTAAAGGAAAAGATTTTACCAAAGTAATTAAAATGGTTAAATCTCCTAAAACAGGTGCTTATGCTTTTAAAGAAGAAATCGTTCATAACGAACATATCAGCGATTTCTTAAAAGCTAAATAATTCATTTTTCAGCATGATGCACTAAAGCTTCTTCTTACCAGAGGGAGCTTTTGCAGTTTTTAAACACTCATTCTTTATTCAATTCTACTGCCAATATGGGAATCTTCAGTTTTTTTACCAAAGAGAAAAAAGAATCGCTTGACCAGGGACTCAGCAAAACTAAAGAAAGTTTTTTCTCCAAAATTGCCAAGGTGGTTGCCGGTAAAAGCACTGTTGATGCGGAAGTATTAGATAACCTGGAAGAAATCCTCATCACCTCTGACGTGGGGGTTAGCACCACCCTAAAAATCATTCAGCGAATAGAAGCCAGGGTGACGAAAGATAAATACATCAACACCTCTGAACTCAACAAAATTTTAAAAGAAGAAATAGCTGCCCTGCTTACCGAAAATAACACTAAAGATGAAGAGGATTTTGTTATACCTTCCGGTAAAAAACCTTATGTGATGATGGTAGTTGGGGTTAATGGTGTTGGAAAAACAACCACCATTGGTAAATTGGCCTACCACTTCAAAAAAAATGGTAAAGAAGTAGTATTGGGTGCCGCCGATACATTCAGGGCTGCGGCAGTTGATCAGCTGATCATCTGGGGTGAAAGAGTTGGCGTTCCTGTTATTTCTCAGGGCATGGGTGCAGATCCGGCTTCGGTTGCCTTTGATACCGTTAGCTCAGGGCTCGCAAAAAATGCCGATGTCATTATTATTGATACGGCAGGAAGGTTACACAATAAGGTAAACCTGATGAATGAGCTCACGAAAATCAAAAAAGTGATGCAAAAAGTAATTCCCGACGCGCCTCATGAAGTGCTTTTAGTATTAGATGCCAGTACCGGACAAAATGCCCTTGAACAATGCAAGCAATTTACAGCAGCCACAGATGTTACTGCCTTAGCCCTTACTAAATTAGATGGTACAGCCAAAGGTGGCGTAGTTATTGGTATTTCTGATGAATTTAAAATTCCGGTAAAATATATAGGTGTGGGCGAAAAAATGGAACACCTGCAGGTTTTTAACCGCGTAGAGTTTGTAGATTCTCTATTTAAGCAAGCTGAAGAATAATATTACCTTCAGGTTCAAGCTATCAACCCCCTTCAGTTCTTACTAAAATTTATACTCTTGAAGTACTACTTCCCTGGCAGTAAAGATTGCAGCATTTCTTTTTATAGCATCATAGGGTATTAAGCCTAAGGCATACCCTCTATGCTTTTTCCTCCAGAACAAAGGAGTTACCACTTACAGGTTTAGTTTAAACCTCAGCCTCCTGCTTCTTGGCATAAGCCGCAGTTGGACTTAACCCCAATATTTTAAACATCTCCATATCCTGATTTACTCCAGGATTAGGTGTTGTTAATAGTTTCTCTCCTGCAAAAATTGAATTAGCCCCCGCCAGAAAACACAAGGCCTGGCCTTCCATTGACATAGTTAATCTGCCAGCAGATAAACGTACAGCACTTGCCGGCATTACAATTCGCGTAGTTGCAATCATCCTCACCATGTCCCAAATAGGAACCTGTTCCTGCTTTTCGAGCGGTGTGCCTTCCACAGCCACCAAAGCATTAATAGGTACAGACTCTGGTTGTGGCCTTAATAAGCTTAAGGTATACAACATTCCAATTCTGTCTTCCACACTTTCTCCCATACCAATGATACCCCCGGAACATACGGTTAAACCAGCCTTACGAACATTGTTAATAGTATTCAGGCGGTCTTCATAAGTTCTGGTCGAGATAATGTTTCCATAATTTTCTGCAGAAGTATCTAAATTATGGTTATAAGCGTAAAGGCCGGCATCAGCGAGCTTTCTGGCCTGATCTTCCGTTAACATACCCAGGGTACAGCATACTTCCATTTTCTTATCATGTATGCCTTTTACCATGGCCAGTACTTTATCAAAATCCTTATTGTCTCTTACTTCCCGCCAGGCGGCACCTAAGCAAACACGCGAACTACCACAGGAGCGGGCGTTTTCAGCCATATCCAACACTTCCTCTACTTCCATTAATTTATGTACTTTTAAATCTGTATGATAACGGGCAGCCTGCGGACAATAGGCACAATCCTCGGGGCAGCCACCAGTTTTAATGGAAATAAGTGAACTGATCTGAACCTCTCCGGTTTTATGAAAACGCTTATGAACTTCGGATGCCCTTTGTATTAATTCAATTAAAGGAGTATTATAAACTTCCAGAATTTCTTCTTTTGTCCAGTTATCAATCTTCATGTTATGAATAAGGCAATTAGTTAATAGGTAACAAAGATATGGAATTCCGGTGCATGAGCCTTTGCTGTTTGAAAAAGAGTAAAAAAATAATTTCTTAATTATCCGTATTCTCTAAGAATTAAGTGTTTAATTTGTAGTTAATGACAAAAGGCTGGATACTGATACTGCTATTTATTGTTTTTGCTGTTACAGCTGAAGCGCAATACACCACCTCCAAAGAAAGAAAAAAAGTTTTAAAAGGCTGGAGTATCAGTAAAAGAAAGCGTAAAAAAATGGATGCCTACAATCCTTATATCGACAAGGACACCAATAAATCAAAGCATTCAGTCAGTAAACGGGAAGCCAGAGAAAATAAGAGAACCTTGCGCAGGCAACAAAGAATGATTAAAAAACAAAAAAGAAAGCTGCGCCGGGAAGGCAAGGCCTACAAAGATTAATCCTATTCCTTGATTTCTAAGGTAAGATCCATTTCAATCTCCGACTTATAGGAAACTTTATCCATTATCTCCAGTTTACTGGTAAAATAACGAATATTCAGCAGGCTTACATCTAAGGTATACTTACCAGGTGGTAAAATAATAACATAGGTACCTGAAACAGGATGGGGTAAATAAGTTCCTATTAATTCTTTAGTTTTATCATTGGTAACCGTTATTAAAACATCGGGATAATTAAGCGGGTTGCCATTTTTATTACTTACTACACCCTTTAAAACCGTAAACTCGGGCTCTACTTTATTAAATATTACCCGGTAATTATCTATGTTTCCAGAGCCCTTGGGCTTGCAGGCAGATATATAGCCATAGCGTTCAGTTCTGGAAATCCTGAAATTTAGATCATCGTCTGGTGTATTTATAGGGTAACCAATGTTTTTAGCATTTTCCCATATACTGTGCGCCTCATTCCACTTCACCTTAAAGATGTCATAGCCCCCCATACTCATGTGTCCTTTGCTGCTAAAATAAAGGACATTCCCATCAGGTGAAATATTCGGGAAATCCTCATCTAATGGTGTATTAATGGCCGGGCCTGCATTAGCTGCCTTCCCCCATTTGCCATTAGGCATTTTATGGCTCACATAAATATCTGTTCCTCCAAATCCGCCCGGGCGGTCACTGGCAAAATAAATGGTATTTCCATCAGCCGAAATGGAGGCTGCAATTTCTTCATAGGGAGAATTTATATGTTCATCCAAGAGTTCAGGTTTTTTAAATTCACCCTTTTCATCTTTTTCTGAGATATAAATATCACCACTAAGGTTGTCTTTTCTTTTGTAAATTAATATAATGTCACCCTTTGCGCTCATTCCAATCAGTTCTGCTCCTGAATTGCCATTACAGATTGGCTTTCCCACTACCTTCGCCTTTTGAAATTCACCATCCCTCACTTCAGATATAAGTATGGAATTAGGAAAATCCCCGCTTTCTAATTTCTCTGATACTACTAATGGTTTGTTACAATTAAACAGCATAAAGGATTCATCATCCGGAACAAAAGCATACTGGTCATCGTATTCGGAATTTACCTGCGCCCCCAGGTTCACAAAATTTACATCTATCGGAAATTTTAATAGTTCTTTGGCATTGCTGCAGTATTGTATATCCTGACTTACTGCAGCTAAATTCTCTTGTTTTCCTTTTCCGTTTTCCTGAAATTTCATGAGAACTTTCTTTGCCTCATCAAAACGATAAGCGTATTGGTATGCTCTGCCTAATAAATATTCTGCATTGGGATCGTGTACAGGATCATGAATAACACGCTCCAAATAAGGGATTGCCTTGGTCTTATTTCCATGAATATTCAGGTAACAAACTCCAACGTTATAATTGTATTTCAAATTTAGTGGGTCAATCAGTAGTAAATTCAGGTATTCATCCAATGCTTCTTCGAAGTTTCCAACCAGCAATTTTTTTTCCGCACTTTTAGCACTTGGTTCTGATGCCAGGGGACCTTGTGAAAATAAGTTGACAGAAATAAATAAAAGAAAAAGACAACTATAACTTCGGGCATTCATCTGTAAAAAAAATTTAATCGATATAAACATGAAACCGGCTTTTTCTAAAATACCTCTTGTATAATTCTTGCAGGACACAAGAAAAACATTGCGCCTTGTTATTATTGCCGGATATCGTTGTCTGCCAGGCAGACCTAATATAAGACCGACGCAATTACTGCATTTATAAGGCGTTTGCCTTGAGCCCATAAATTTTCTTTTTTACAATTCCTATAAAAATAAGAATTTATTCCAAAACTTATGTACAAAAAATCTGCTATCAGGCTATTCGCATAAAGTGTTTGCTAATAGTTACAATACTATTAATAAATGATTAAATTTGTCTGTTACTATAATGCTGGTGAAAAATTTAATTCAACTTCCTAATTCCATTAAATTCATTTTTCTTCATTACCTGTTAGGGCTGGCGTTCTTCAGTCTGTTCAGGCTTCTGATGGTAGGAATCAACCTGAGTCATTTATCCTTCATTGATCATCACTATACGTTAATTGCCGAGGCTTTGTGGATGGGATTTAGGTTTGATACAGTTGTGTGCTGTTATTTTTTGTCACTTCCTGCGCTTGTTTTATTCATTACTGAATTACTGAACCTCCCAGTTAGACGAATTCAAAAACCTGTTTCCATTTTTATACAATTCTTATTTGGTATTGCCTGGTTGTTAGCCTCGGCTGATCTTCCATATTTTAAGAATTACAATAATCGTATTAATCTGAGTATTCTGAATTGGATGGATCATCCAATGTTTGTTTTTAAAATGATTTTCCAGGAATCCTCCTTCTTCATATACTTTATTTTATATCTGGTGTTATTATGGGTATATATTTTCTTTGCCAAAAAGATAAATTATATTCCCTCCTCTTCCACACCCGTTAATTCAGCTAAACGTGCAAGTTCTTTAGTTTTTTACAAAAGTGTTGTGTACCTGTTTTTTTGTTTACTGCTGTTTATTGGTATGAGGGGGCGTATTGCACAGAAATCTCCCATTAAAATTGGCACAGCCTATTTTTCACCTTATAGTTTTATTAATCAACTCGGACTTAACCCTGTATTTACTTTTATCCGCAGTTACATTGAAAGTAATAAGCAAAGAAACAAAATCCTGGAACTGATGGGTAAAAGTGAAGCATTGAGCCAAACCAGGAACTCACTCAACATTACCGATTCAGTTATCGGTTTTCCTATTGCCAGAAAAATAGTACATGAAGGATTGGAGAAAAAAAAGAATGTAGTGCTGGTATTAATGGAAAGTATGTCATCCATGTATTTAGAGAAAACATTTTCCGGAAAAAATCTTTGCCCTCATTTAGACAGCCTGGTGCAACACGCTTATAGTTTCGATAATTTTTATTCGGCCGGTATACACACCTATAATGGAATTTATTCCAGTTTATACTCTTACCCCGCCCTGCTTGCCAAACACAGCATGGACGGCGCTATTATACCTCAATACAGCGGGCTTCCCGCTATTCTGAAATCTAAAGGCTACACCAATTTATTTTTCACTACGCACGACGATCAGTTCGATAATGTTGGTGGCTTTCTCTCTTTTAATGGTTTTGATAAAATATACGCGCAAAAAGACTACCCCAGGCATGAAGTATTAAGTACGCTGGGGGTGCCCGATCATTATTTATTTGAATATGCCATCAGGCAACTCAACGAACAACAACAACAACAAAAAGAAGATAACAAGCCTTTCTTCGCGGCTATTATGACAGGCAGTAATCATGGCCCCTACATCATTCCGGAAAATATTCCCTTTAAACCGGACGCTACCGGAGAGCGTGAACCCATTGTGCAATACGCCGACTGGTCTATCGGGCATTTCATACAGTTAGCAGCTCAACAAAAATGGTACGATGAAACTATTTTTGTTTTTGTTGCCGACCATGGAGCACCAGATTATCAAAGCATTTACGATATGCCTTTGTATTACAATAAAATTCCCTGCATTATTTATTCAAAGGAAAGCAGGCTTAAGCCCCGAAGGTTTAAGAATTATGGCGGGCAAATTGATCTGGGACCAACCATTTGCGGGATGTTAAACCTGAATTACATCAACAATACCCTGGGTGTTGATTTGATGGAAGAGCAGCGACCTTACATGTATTTTAGTGCCGATGATAAAATTGGAGTTATTGATTCTTCTTATTTTTATATTTGGTATACGGATGGCCGTGAACGTTTATATAACTGGACTAAAGCTTCGGTTAACGATGAAAGCAGTACAAATACAACGGAAGTACTGAAAAGAAGAAAATATGGTTTAAGCATGATCCAAACCGCCCAGGAGCTAATCAACAACGGGCAAACAGCTTTACCTCCTACCACCAGCTCCAACCATAGTCCACAAAGCCAATAAACACGCCATCTTCCTGAATCTTTAAAGGATATATTGGGTCAGTATAATTTTCTGGGGAGTACAGGTTAAGCAAAAAGTTTTTCAAGTCTAAATAAGAAGAACTTTACATCAGTTACGCCTCTCAAGTTAGCCCTAAAATGCTTTATTTTGGAATTAAATGA
>JACCDP011096169.1_pt1 | contig 22240 bp, 32 predicted proteins | sample 7445841 | NCBI WGS metagenome assembly JACCDP01 (sample SAMN15323441, study PRJNA562643) | freshwater metagenome | isolation source: river surface water | place: USA:Blue River Watershed | collected 2017-08-17
ACCACTAACCTTCAATGGTACTTTGGATTTTGGAACTTCGCAATACACATTAGGGGGAGCAGCAGCAGCAGCCAGAGCAGCTTTGATAGCAGATGTTGGCGCAATTACTGATGGAGGTGGAATTTAAAAATTAATATATGAAAATAGAATATCCAAATGAATTGACTTACTACATACTTACTGAAAATAGTAATTATATAAGTCATGGTCAAATTTCAACAAGTCAAGTATTAGAAACAATTTACGATATCACTCCATTTACAGTATATCAAGATTATTTAGATGCTTTAGCAAATTATGGAATAACATTAAACGAAAATATTATTTAATTTCTTACATTTGTAAGAGCAAGATAAAAAGATATGAATAGATTAAACATTGTATATTATTTTTGCATGATAGCAGGAATGATATTAGTAAGCGGTCAAATTACTATGTACTTTTTAAGAATATTAGAAGGCACGAATTTGGATTTAATCGTTTTTGGGGCATCAATGATGTTAATGATATTCCCACGTAAAATTGCAGGAATAATTGAAAACTATTTGCCAAAGAAAAAAAGATAGCCATGCCGTACAAAATTATATTTTTCAACCTATTTGAAGCTGTTTTTTTAACCTTTGTAAATTTTTTAATCGCTATAACGTGGATGAATATTGGAGCTTGTATTCCAATTATATTGTCAAGTATCTACTCGATAGCTAAAATTAAAAGAGATATTTCAAGATTTCATGGTGGTAGTTTAAAAAGCTATATTTTATTTTTAATTGGAAAACTAAAATGAAAAAGCAATCAGCGACAGTGGTTTACGAAAAGCCAAAAGTTAAACGCAAAGGTATTCACTCAAAAAATAACAAGCCAGTCAAGGCTTATAAAGGTCAAGGAAAATGAAATTAAACAAAGCAGGTATAGAATTAATGCATTTCTACGAAGGTTGCAAATTAAAGGCTTATTTATGCCCAGCAAAAAAACCCACAATAGGTTGGGGTAATACGTTTTATGAAAACGGTCAAAAAGTTAAATTAGGTGATGTAATTAGTCAGCAAAGAGCAGATGAATTATTTCAAAACATAGTTGAAAAAAGTTTTTGTCAACCAGTCAGAACGCTTTTAAAGGTTCAATTAAATGAAAATCAATTTAGTGCTTTGGTTTGTTTTGCTTATAATGTTGGAACCGACATAGATTCAGATACAATAGCCGAGGGATTAGGTGATTCAACATTACTTAAAAAAGTGAACGCAAATCCAAATGACTCAACAATAAGAAATGAGTTTCTTAAATGGGTTAGTAAAGGCAGTTCTTTTGAAAAAGGTTTAACAAAACGTAGAACAGCTGAAGCAAATCTATATTTTTCACCATGCAGCTAAATTCAAAACAAATAGAACAAATGTTAAGACAATGGCTTTATGAAGACTATTGTCAAAACTCCTTAATACTATGACAAAATGAAAAAATTATTCTTTTTATTACTTGTTCCATTTCTCATTTTTTCGCAAAACAAAATCGAGATAAAAAACAACTATTTTATTTTAACCGATGCTAAGACAAATGATGTCATTCATTATCCTAAGTCAATGGTTAGAATTGAGGATTCAGCAGACAAAGTCTTTTTTCTGTTTGAGAATTCGAATATAAAATACAGCTATAAATATAATGAAATAACAGTAGAAGGCAGACAAGCGTTTACAAGCAAAGCTGATTTTCTAGCATGGGCCTATAATAACACAGGCTCAATTGATATCACTAAACTAGCAGATACAGACTTAGGGCTAGATGTATGGGGTGTTCCTAAATTCTCTAAAGATGTATCAGTTTTATCAGGAATGTTTACAAATGACGTTCCAGTTAGTACATGGTATGAAACATTTAACGGTACAGTAAGAGCTTTTACAAATTGCACGAGCGTAAATGGCGGCTTAAATGTAGTTGCTGGAGCAAATTTAAACGATGTTACAAATCTAAGAACATTTAGAAATCCAAGATACGAGCCGAACAGAGGTCAATTGTATAGTACTGCTGGATTTATGGTTTCACCTAACGCTGCTATGGACAGAAGTTGGGGGCTAGGAACTACTGAAAATCGCGTTTATTTTAAGTTAGCTAGTGGAACACTTAAAGGAGTTGTAAGAACTACTAAAACAGGCGTGACAACTGAAAGCGAAATATTATTAGATACTACAGGCGTTGATTTAAGCAAAGGAAATATTTATGATTTACGTTTCCAGTGGCGTGGTGTTGGTAATTACTTTTTCTACATAAATAAAAAATTGGTTGGCTATTTTAATAATTTAGGTTCGCTCACTGATTTATCTATGTCGAATCCAGCTTTACCCATATTTTTTGAAAGCAAAAATTTAGGCGATAACGCTATAATGCGTTTTGGTTGTGTTGATGTTACAAGTGAGAACGGTAAAGATGACGGCAAAACTTATGGGTCTATTAGCATAGATAATAATTCAGGTCAATTAGTTATTCCAGCTGCTTATAATGTACCAGTCTTAGTTGTTAGAAACAAACTCACAGTAAACGGAAGAATTAATACTAGAGACGTTTTAGCAATGGTTTTAAGTGCTTATGCAGATGAAAGAGCGTTTATACGTGTCTGGAAAACTAGAGACGCCACAGCAATCACCTTAAATAATCAGACGTGGCGTGATTATGGAGATGGTCATTTAGAGTTTTTGCAATATGATAATCCAGATGTAGCCACGCCTATAAGTTTTGATACTTCTAAAGCTACTATTATATACGGATGTAGAGTCAATGCTGACGAAACTTTTGAAACAAGGGGACTTTACGACAAAAGAACTGAAATTTACCAAACGCCTGGTGATATATTGATTTTTACATTACACAAAGAAAACGCTCAAGCTATGAATGGAGGCGTAACGTACCAGTTCGCGGAGCAGATCTAATATTATGAAAACAAGAAAGCCATTTTTTAAGACCGTAGTTGGTAAGATAGTTAAGTTTATAGCTATAGCCATAATCAAGAACCAAAAAGGAATTAAAGGCACGCCAAACGCTGATAAAATTGATAAAATTGGCGATGCGCTTTGATTTACTAAAAAATATTATTAATGTAAAAGAAAAATAACATATATTTGTATTATGAACTATAGATTATCAAAAGAAATATACGGATGTACGCCGTGGTTAATGGATGGTCATAGCTTTCAGGCTATGACTTCATTGCTTTCTGATATTCGTAAAGGTGTTAAGTTAGAGATTCCTGAAGTAAAATTGAATACGCCTTTTGTTTCTTTCATTGGTTCCGATACAAAAATAATTACTAGACCTTACGGTAATGATTGGGCTCCTGGTCAATTAGATAATAATGATGATTTTGAAGCTGTTGGTGTTATTAAAATAGACGGGCCTATTACGAAGTCTGGTGGCGCTTCTAGTTTAGGCATGACACAAGTTTCTGGAATGATGCTTAAAATGTCAAAAGACAGTAGAATAAAATCATTCATAGTTCTTACAGACAGCGGCGGTGGCTCTAGTTCAGCGGTTGATATAATGGTTGACACAATCAACGAAATAAAACAATCAAAACAAGTAATAGGCTTAGTTGAAAAGGGTGGTATGGCAGCTTCGGCAGCTTATGGCATTATTTCAGCGTGTAACGAAGTCTATTGTGAAGACGCTATGGCAATTGTGGGTTCAGTTGGCACCATGATTCAGTTTGAAGGTACGGCCGCTAACAAAGAAATAGACGGCGTAAAATACATAAGACTTTATGCTACTAAATCAACAAAGAAAAACGAAGCTTTTGAAGAAGCTTTAAACAACGATAATTATTCACTTTTGATTAATGATTTGTTGGACCCGATAAACGAAAAGTTTATAACCATGGTAGGCAATAACAGACCTCAGTTAAGAACTTTAGAATATGATAATGGTCAAACATTCTTTGCAAAAGATGTGATTGGTACTTTTATTGACGGCATTAAGTCGTTTGATGAGGTATTTCAATCTTTAACTAATGATATTATAAACCCAAATATTAACTTAAATTCAAAAACGATGAAAAAAGAAGAGTTAAAATCTTCTAATCCAGAGCTTTATCAAAGCATCGTTTCTGAGGGAATAACTCAAGAGCGCGAACGAGTAAAATCGTGGATGGCTTGGAAGAGTGTTGACTTAGAGGCGGTTAGTAATGGTATTGAATCAGGTGAGAAGATTTCGGATTCACAAAGAGAGCAGTTTTTTATAAAACAAGGTTCTCTTAAAAAAGTTGAAGCTTTACAAAGCGATTCAGCTGGAGAAATTTTAAGCCCTGAATCAAAGGGAATTGTTGAACTATCAAAAGATAAAGGAGTTGATGCTTCTTTTGATTTTGAATTAAAATAAGATAGATCATGCCTATTTATGCAACTCAAAGAAATGCAACCGCGAATCAATCTACGGTTGATTTCGAAAGACAAAATCTATTTTTATCAGGAAATAGATACCAATCAGGTGTTTTTGTAAATAACCTTGGAGAGGATTTAGAAGCAAAAGACGGTATTCTTGTAGTTAGAAACGCAGGAACATACGAAATTGCTAATGTAGAATTTGGTGATTTAGCTGATGGCGAGACCATTATTTTAGCTGGATTAACATATACAGCTTCAGGCGCTGTTTTAGCTGCTGATGTAGCTGCTGCATTCGCAAATAGAGCCGCAGGTTATGCGGGAACAGGTGCTTTGTCTGGAACTCTTACAGGTTATTCAACTGGAGCAGTTCAAGAAACTGATAATGTAGTATTTACAGCTACAACTGTAGGTCCTAAAACTGATATAGCAAATACTGGTACAGGTGCTTTAGCAGGCGCAGTTGTTATCACAAATGGTACTAATGGTACTATTGATGGTTTTTCACCAGCGACAGAAGCTAATTTAGCTAATGTTATCGGTATTTTAAAATCAGATCCAGAAACAATGGCAAACGCCGCGACAAAAGAAGCTAATTACTGTGTGAGCGGTGATATAGATTCAGGATTGCTAGTTTTACCAATTGGAGTTACTTTAGATTCTATCATTGGTAGCAAAGCTTTAAAGGATATATTAACTGGTTTAGGTTTCGTGCTTCATGCCGTAACTGAAAACTCTAAATTTGACAACTAATGCCTATTTCAATTCAAGAACATAGCAAGAAGATCGCCTCAAAGATTGTTGGCGTTTTTAACGAGGATATTCCAGTAAGAGCTGGTTTTTCTCCTTGGTTTCCACGTGAAACCACATCTACTTTAATGGTAGATATAGAAGTTGAAAGAGACAATGATTTAATTGCAGTTGATGTAGAGAGATTTACTGAAGGCAATAAAAACAAAGTTTCAAAAGCAACTGAGAAGAAATTTCAACCTCCTTTTTATCGTGAGGAGTATGATTTTCAAAGAGACATGGTGTATTTAAACACTATTGGTCAAGGTATTCAACCAAACGCAAATGTAAATCAAGCGATTGCTCAAAATGCTTTAAAAGCAGTGCGAGGTAATCGTAAGAAAATCGAAAGAGCTATCTTAAAACAGATGTCTCAGGTTTTACAAACAGGTATCGTTACGCTGAAAAACGGTGATAATATCGATTTCAAACGTAAAGCGGCTTCAATAGTTGATTTAGGTGCTGGTAATTACTGGAATCAAGCGTCAACTACTCCAATGGATGATTTGGCTGATGGTATGAAGTTTTTAAGAGAGACAGGAAATTCAAGCGGTTCAATGGTAAATGTTATCATGAGAACAGCAGCGATGAACGCTTTTTTAAACAACACGTCTGTAAAAGACTCAGCTGAAATTCGTAGAATTGAGCGTGTTAATTTAGCAATGCCACAATTCAATGAAGTTAGCGGTTTCGCTTTTCATGGTCAAGTAGCTGCTGGTGATTTTGTTGTAAATCTATGGACTTACAATGAGAAATACACAGACGCTGATGGTGTTACTCAGTATTATCTTGATGAAAATAAAGCCATCATGATTCCTGATGATTTCAAAGGGAAAACTGTTTTTGGCGGATTGCCATACATGAGAAATGTAACAATTGACGGTCAAACCGTAGCTGTTCCATCAATCACTGAGGCTGAGTTTTTGTTAAGAGGTTACAGCGATGAGAAAACTATTTCAAGTACATTGGAATTGACTTCTGCGCCAATTGTAATACCTTTTACAATTGACAAGATTTACACTATCCAGGTGTTAGCTTAATATTAATCAAAAGGAGCTGCTTTTTCGGTGGCTCCTTTTAAAATATAACCGATATGGCAAAGTATAAAATAAAATGTATCGCTCACTCGTTGAAAAATAATAAAATCGCTAAAAGTGGTGATATTGTTGACGAAAATGCTTTTGTTGATTTACAAGAATCATTGAAAGGCGGTTATTGCGAGCTAGTCGTAGAATATGTAAAAGAAATTGAAGTTTCTGCTGAGGTAGTTGTTGATCCAAAAACAATGAATAAAGCTAAATTGATTGCTTATGCAAAAGAAATAGGTTTAGAAATTGTTGAAACAGACAGCAAGGCTGAAATTTTAGAACAAGTTCTTAATCATTTATCTTAATGTCTGGAAGCCTTTTAAATAAAGTAAGACAAGATGCATTGAAATATGCAACCGAAGGAGGTTTTGAAGAAGATATTACTTTGACAACACCTAACGGATTGACTGTTTTAAATTTAAAAGGATTAGCTACAAAGCATTGGATTAATTTTGATACCGATGGCGCTCCAGTAAACTCGAAAAACGCTCATATAACTATAAGCGAAAGTGATTTGGTGACGGCTAATTACCCAGTAAGAAGTGGTGATGAGGTATTTTTAAGAAATCACAAAGTAAGTGTAAAGGACAGTACAGGTTCTTCAAAAGAATACGTGATAAAAGAGTGGTACCCAAATGAAACATTAGGTTTAATAGTATGTATTTTAGGTGATTATGGCGATTAGAATAACAGAATCAATACCAGTTCAAGCGTTTGAAATTGTACGCGATGCAATAGCTTCGGTATTGGTTGAGGAATTGACTAATCAACAGGCGCTTAAAGAATTACTAGAGCCTTTAAATGTTTATGTTGGCAGAATATCGCCGTTTCAAAGTTCTGAAATTTTAATGATAAATGTTTTAGTAGATTCATCTAATGTAACAAGTAAAAATCAAAGTGGATTTCATGACGAAGTAAAATTTTTCATTGATGTTTACTGTTCAGCAAAGCAATCGGTTAGTGATAGCGGTGGTTTTGCCTCAACAAAAAGACTTGATTTATACATAGGTTTAGTTAGATATATTTTGCAAGATCATAGATTGAATACTTTAGCATTACCGAAAGGTTATGTCATGGGTACTTCCGTTGATGGATTTGAGAATTTTGAATCAAGAAACGAACACGATGCAGCTTTTGTAAAAATGAGTAGATTAACATTTTCCGTTCGATTAAACAATCAACAAGGTTTATGGAGCGGTATTAATTTAGCGGAGTTATTTGCGGAAGTAAAAATTGATGAAACCGATAAAGGTTATAAATACGAGACAATAATTAATTAATTTAAAAAACAATCAATATGAGTTCAATTTCAACAGCCATAGGTAGCGAAAGAAAATCAAGAGTTTCTGGCTACAAGGTAAAAAAAGGCTTCTTTGACAATGACACTCCTAATCTTAATCAAATCATTGCCATATTTGCGCCGATGAATACGGCAAATGAAGCAACTGAAGATGAGACAAGATTTGAAGCTACATCTTCAAAAGAAGCAGGTGAAAAATATGGATACGGAAGTCCTATTCACCAAGCTATGCGTATTTTAAGACCAATATCAGGTGATGGTGTTGGTGGAATACCAACAATCATATTTCCGCAATTAGCTGATGCAGGAGCTGTTGCAGCGGTTCGGGAATGGACTGTTACAGGAACAGCGACAGGAAGCTCAACGCATTACGTTGTAATCAACGGACGTAAAGGTGTAGATTTTCAAGATTATGCTTTTACAATAGCTTCAGGTGACACGCCAACAGCAATAGCGACTAAAATCGTAAATGCAGTAAATGGTGTTCTAGGAAGCCCAGTAATCGCATCATCGGCTTTAGGAGTAGTAACATTCACTTCTAAATGGAAGGGTTTGACATCTGAGGAGTTAACCATAAGCTTTGATAATCAAAACCTAGCAGTAGGAGTGAGTTATGCTCAAACAAATACTACAGCAGGTGCAGGTGCAGTAGATTTATCAGGTGCTTTTGCTCAATTTTCAGAAAGTGAATGGATTACCACCATAGTAAGTGCTTATGGGGCAGATTCAACTGTTTTGGCTTCTTTTGAAGCATTTAACGGTAAGCCAGATGACGAAAATCCAACTGGTAGATATTCACCAAGAATATTCAAACCTCTAGTTTGTTTATTTGGCAGCAAGTTAGATGACAAAGATGATTTAATCGCAATCACTGACGCGGCTGCTAGAATTAGTGAAGTGACAAACGTACTTTGTCCAGCTCCAAAATCAGACGGTACTTCAATTGAAGCAGCTTCAAACGTAGCAGCTTTATATTGCAGAATAGCGCAAGACACGCCTGAGTTAGATGTAAACGGCAAATCTTACCCAGATATGCCAGTGCCTACAAATGGTTTGATTGGTGACATGGCAGAGTATAACAATAGAGATTTATTAGTGAAAGCTGGTTGTTCTACTGTTATTTTCGAAAATGGCGCTTATCAGATACAGGATTTAGTGACTACATATCACCCAGAGAATGAAATTCCTTTGCAGTATGCTTATGTAAGAAACTTAAATCTTGATTGGAATATCAAATTTGGTTATGATATGTTAGAAATCATCAATGTACGCGATCATGTTCTAGTAGAAGATGGCCAAGTAACAGATGCTGCTAAATCAGTTAAGCCAAAACAATGGAAAGCCGTTTTATTTGATTATCTTGATGACTTAGCGATTAGAGCATTAATTCGCGACGTAGAGTTTTCAAAAAACAGTTTACAAGTAGAAGTTGATAGTATTAATCCAGACCGTTTTAATACGTTCTTTAGATACAGACGTACAGGCGTAGCAAGGATTCAATCAACTGATGCTGAGGCAGGATTTTAATTATTAACCATAAAAAAAATATAAGTTATGCCACAATACTCAGGAGGTGATATCGTAGGAATTACATTCAATCACCCAACTTTAGGAACTTTCAACTTTGCTACAAAGTCAAATGAAAGTTACACAATTGATCCAGGAGGGTATCGTTCAAATGATGATGCCAACGCTATTACAGGAAGTGGTCAAATGATTGACCAAATCAATAGAGTAAGACCATCAATAGAAGGTCCTATTATCGCTGATTTTGTTTCAGACAATGAAATGAAAAATTTACCTTTATTAGCTGAAAGTTCAGAGTTATCAACTGTTACCATTGAAATGATTACAGGAGTAGTTTGGAAAATGAAAGGCAAATTTGTTGGAGACATTAATTTTGATACCAACACATCTCAGGTCGCTTCAAAAATAGCAGGGGAAAAACGAATGGAGAAAATCTCTTAATTATTAACATAAGCCCTCTATTAACCTAGAGGGCTTTTTAAAACTAAAACAATCATGAGCAAAGTATTGGAAAGAGAAGTAGCTTTAAACGAGCTTAAAGAATTTTTAAAAATTCACAAAAAAAGAGAATTTAGAAATGATAAAATTTCAGATTCTAAAATTGAAGAAGATTACCCAGACGTATTAGATGCGTTAGAAGACGGCTTTTTAGTGTTTGAAAACGACAAACCTATTTACACACTTCAAGAACCTATAATGAGTGATGACGGCACACCGTCTGTTACTAAGGTTGATTTTCGTTCACGAATTAAAGGAGCTGATAGAATTATTCTTTTGAACGGTATTGATCCAAAGAAAGATTTAGGCACATATATGATAAAAATTATATCGTACATGACTCAGCAGCCTGAAGGAATTATTAAAAAATTAGAAAAAGAAGATTTCGAGGTATTAAACCAAATTTGCTCGGTTTTTTAGTTCGGTGGCCAGAGGGTACTTTAGATAATGTTATAAAAAGCGTTGTAAATGAGTACCATTGGTCGCCGCAAACTATTGATGATTTATATTGTGATGATATTGATTATCATGGACTCATTTATTGGTACAACAATATCAAAGAAATGCACGATGAAATGAATAAAAAAAAGTAGAAAATGCCAGCATCAATAAAAATACCTACGATATTTACTGCGGTGGATAAGTTTTCAGGAGTTGTTTCTCAGATGACAAAAGGAATCAGTTCTTTTTCATCAAAAGGAGTAGCTGCTGTAAAACGTCTTGACAATGGAGTTACTTCTACATTTAGAAAGTTAGGTAATTTTACCCAATTAGCTCTAGGCGTTGGCGCAGGCGCTATATTTAAAAGCGCTATTGATAATAATATAGCCTTTGAGGACAGCTTGGCTAGTGTTTCAGCAATTACAGGAGTAACAGGAGCTGCTTTAGGTGATTTGGGTGAAATGGCTATGAAAACAGCAAAAGACCAAAAGATGTTAGGCGCTGATGTTTTAAAGGCGTATGAGTTGATAGGTAGCGCTAAACCTGAATTATTAGAAAATACTAAAGCTCTTGACGAAGTTACGCGATCAACTATTTTATTATCCAAGGCATCAAGAATGGATATGGCTTCATCAGCGGCTTCATTGACTGATGTAATGAATCAATTCAATAAGACAGGAGCTGAAAGTACAAAGGTTGTAGATATTCTAGCCGCTGGAGCGAAATATGGCGCCGCTGCAATTCCAGATATCTCAGCTGCTATTGTTCAATTCGGTACAGTAGCAAAGCAGGCAAATGTATCATTAGAAGAATCAGTTGCTGCTATTGAAGTATTTGCTGAAAAAGGAATAAAAGGTGCTGAAGCTGGTACTAAAATGCGAAACGTCTTAACAACTTTAGCAACTGCCAAAGCTTTGCCAAAAGAAGCTTTAGAGCAATTAAAAAGATTTGGAGTTAATCTCGATATTGTTACAAATAGCGCACTTCCTTTAAAAGATAGGTTAAAAGAATTTTCAAAAGTTTCAGGTGATGCAACAGCAATGGTTAAAATTTTTGGAAAAGAAAATATGGGAGCTGGTTCTATTATGCTTAATAATATTGACAGACTTGAAGATTTAACAAAAGGAGTGAGTGAAAATGGAGTAGCTCAAGACCAAGCGACTGCTCAAACTAAGACTTTAAAATTTGCTTTAGAAAGCATAAAGACAGCATTTTTAAACGCCACAACGGCTACAAATACATCTGGAGGCGTAATGAAATATGCCACAGATATCATGATTGTGTTGGCTGATAATATTGATATTGTTATAGGAGTAGCGATTACATTAATAGCTGCTTTTATAGCTATGAAAGCCATAATCTTAGCATCTACGGTTATTACTTTTGGATACAGCGTCGCAATGGGTATTTCAGCAGCTAGTACAGGCGCTATGAGTTTGGCTATGAAAGGCAATATCGTTGCTCAAACAGCTTTTAAAATTGCTATGTTTTTATCGGCGGCGGCCACATGGATAGCAAATTCAGCTTTCGTTACTTTGGCTATTTCAATTCTAGCAGCTACATGGCCAATATTAGCCGTAATAGCAGCTGTAGGTGCAATAATAGCAATATTTTACTATTGGGATGATATTACTAAATGGTTTGGCGAGCAATGGGCTAAATTCACAGCTTGGATTTCAGAAGCATGGGATAATGTAGTTAAATTTTTCAGTGAATTTGATTTTAAAGGCTTTTTTATGAATATCGGACAAGCTGTTTTATCATTCTTATTGTTACCTTTACAAGGTGTTTTATTATTGCTATCTAAGATACCAGGAACAGTTGGTGATTTAGCGAAATCAGGATTAAAAGAAGTCAATAAATTAACTGGTAAAATGTCTTTAGAAAATGTAATTTCAGGCGATAAAAATCAAGAAAAAGTATTGACAAGCACAAGACAAGCTTCAGATGAAAAAACAAGAGAATCAATACAACAAAGTCAGTTAAATATTGATATAAGAGACAAAGGCGGTAATGTTGAAAGCGTTACTAAAAAGACTAAAAACGGAGAAATACCAATAAAAACAACTAGCACGGTAGGTGCCTCATAAAAAATGACAAAAGACCTACATATATACGAATCAGGAAGTGGCGGTGATTTGGCGTTACAGAACAATGATTTATTATTATCTGAAACATTGTATCAGTCCATCTATTTATCCTTATTTGGTGGCAATATAGAAGCCTCTACAACGGGTCAAGAGATTGCAGAAGAAGAACGGTTTGATTATTGGGCTAATAGCTTAATCTTTAAAAACAAAGCGTCAAAACAGTTTAATTCAGAAACTGAAAGAGTGCTTCGCGAGGTAACAATTAATTCATCTGGGCGTTTGAAAATAAAAACCGCAGTAGAAAATGATTTAAGTTTTATAAAATCGTTTGCTAGTGTTGAAGTTTTTGTAAATTTGTTAAGTACAGATAAAATTGAAATAAAAATCAATGTAAAACAAAATTCAAAAGATGCTAGTATTCAATTTTTATGGGATAATGCAAAAAATGAAGTAATCATAGAACAAGTAATCTAATGGCAATACCTACCTTAAAACAGCTATACGATAATATCGCAAATGATTTAAAAAACAAGCTAAATTTAAGCGATGACAATTTGAAAAAAGCGCTCGATGCCTTTGCAGTTGTTTTGGCTGGTCAGTTAAAATTAGCTTATTTAGGCCAAGCGGATATTTTAAACAATATATTTCCAGATACAGCCGATTCTTCAGCTAATGGCGGTACTTTAGACCGTTTAGGATTGATTTATTTAAACAGAATACAAAGACCAGCAACAAGTGGTGTGTTTAATATCACAGTAACGGGTGAAATAGGTAGTGTTTTAAGAGCAGGATTGACTTTTAAATCAAATGATGACGCTTTAAATCCTGGTCAATTGTATATTTTAGATAATGAATTTACATTATCGGATATAAGCGAAACGGTTGAAATTCGTTCAGTTGGTGTAGGAGAAGATTATAAGTTGGAAAATAGCGATTTATTGACAATTACAGAGCCAGTAATAGGTGTAAATCAAACGGTAACGGTATTAGAAACTACCACAGATCCTTTAGCCGCCGAAGCTGATAGGGATTTTAGACAAGCGATTTTAGACAGCATACAATTAGAGCCACAAGGCGGCGCAAAAACAGATTATCGTTTATGGGCTTTAGACGCTCAAGGCGTTAGAAAAGTTTATCCTTATGTAAAAGACGGTGAGGCTGGAACTGTTCAAGTTTATGTAGAATCTACTTCAGGTGATGGCACACCATCGGCACCGCTTTTAACCGAAGTTGAAGAAGTTATAACATTAGATCCAGACGAAACAAAATCAATTTATGAAAGAGGTCGTTTACCAATACAAGCTACTTTAGAAGTTTTGCCAATAGTCACTAATCCAGTAGATGTTACAATTACAGGATTAAACGAAAATGATGCAGAAATTACAGCAAATATTACAGCTGCTTTAGAAGATTATTTATATAATGTAAGACCATTTGTTGCAGGAGGTGAATTGAGCCGTGATAAAAATAACATCCTCAATGCAGCTAAAATTCAATCAGTAGTTTCAGATGTTATTGGAAGTGATAATTATTTTAGTAATTTGACAATGTTTGTCAATGGCGTTCAACATACGAGTTATTTATTTTCAAGAGAAAACATACCATATTTACGAGATTTAATTTTTGATTAATGAGCGAACAAACCGTACATAAATTAACAACTGTTCACAGTTTAACCACTCCTCACAAGTTGCCGTCAATATCAAAAACGATAACTCAAGAGCTTAGTGATTTGTATGTACAATTATATCCAACAGGTCGTGCTTTTTATCAAAATGAAAATAGTAATTTCAGAAAGTTTCATTCGGCAATAAACACATCAATAGGTAGGTTAATTCAAGACGCTGATTTAATCATTGAAAAGAATTTACCAGATAATGACAACTTCGATGCAGACGACTGTAAATTGTGGGAGTATCGTTTAGGATTAACTACAAATGAAAGTTTGAGTTTATCAGTAAGAAAATCAAATATAGTTCGTAAATTAGGACATCCAAATAATGTCAAGTCAAGACAAACGGCTGCTTATATGGAGTATGAATTGCAGTCAGTTGGATTTAATGTTTACGTTCATGAAAATACAATACCGTATAAAACACCTAGTGAAGTAGCTGCATTGGTATTATCAGAAACACAACACGCAGATAATTTATCGCACGGAACATCAACTATTCACGGCGGAAGCTCTTTTGATGTTATTGCTAATAGCTTTGATAACTTTGAAAGCTTTTCAGTAGGTAGTAATTTATGGGCTACATTTTTTATCGGCGGTGAAAATCTAGGTGATTACGCAAACGTGCCAAACAATAGATTAAGAGAATTTAAAGAATTAGTATTGAAATTAAAACCAGCGCATTTAGTCGCTTTTACTTTTATAAATTACACATAAAATGGCTAGAAATAAAGGAACATTGGTAAATATAGATAATTCAAATTTATCTGATTATCCAAACGGTAGAATAAAAAACAATACAGGCTCAGGAGACGGCACGCCAGTAAATGAGTTCGTGTATGGTGATTTACACGAAGCATTTGCTAAATTAATGCGTATGTACGCCATAAGTTATAATGGTTTACCAGACAATGAAACAAACGGCTATCAATTAGTTGAGGCTCTTAAATCTTTAGCTAGTAAAAATGATTATGTAATTGATTTATCGACTTCAGGAGCCGATTTAAGCGTGGCTTTAAAAATAGGTAAACTTCAAAATAATGAAGTATTTTTATTGAAAGCAACTGTAAATAAAGGTTCGGAAACATTAATAAAAGGCTCTGATTCTGTTACAAAAACAGTAACCTATGTAGGTGATTTTTTAATAGGTGAGTATGTTTTGATGATAAATACAGCGTCAGGAGTAACGCTAATAAGACAATTGAATACAGCTAATATTGATGCCGTTATTGGTGTTTTGAGTTATTTAAAAGCTGCTTCAAACGTCGAAACGGTTGCAGGCGCAATAACCACAAAGGCGGTAACGCCTGCGAGTTTTGCTCATGCTTTTACCGATTTTGTAAATGGAACAAATTCACCAACTTATCTAGCGACTGCATTATTAAATGGTTTATATCCAAAAGAGCATTTCGCTATCGTAGCTGGTTTAGGCGTGTCGAAAGAACGTAATTATGGAACTATAACAGGGGTTGATCCTGGTGGTGGTGTTATTGGCTCTTTTTATGTTGTTTCAGGCGATATTGTTTCGGCTGAATTAGTGGCTAAAACAGTAGGTGACTCTTTAATAGAAGTGACTATGCTTAATGCTATGGATGACACGAATTATGAGGTATCGATGAATGTTGAATCTCTAGGTGTTGATTACAACCTAGACAATGATGTATCTGTTCCTATGTTCAGAAAGATATCAAATACTGTTTTTCTTATAGCTCTTAGCGAATCTGCTTCTGTCGCTCAAAACTTAAAATTACACGTAACAGTAATACAAAGATAATGAAAACATTAAAAGTATTAGGCTATCCACAGAATACCGATATTGCAAAATATCCAGACGGAAGGCAAAAAAACGAAACGGATTTAGAAACAGGAACGCCAGTAGTTGAAGAATTATATGGCGACCTTCTTGTAAATATTTATAAAATCATTCGTGATGCTGGATTAACATTTACAGAAACAGAAGACGGTGAGCATACCCAGTACCAATTGCTTAATGCTTTGAAAGTTTTTGCAAACGATCTAAATGATAAGCGTCAGATAATTTCAGTCGCTGGTAGTGATTTAACGCTTTCGTTGAATTTTGACAATTTACCAGAAAATTATGTTTTTATAGGTAAAATTTCAGATGCTCTTTCAAGTGCTGTAAGTTATACTCTAAACGGATCAGGCGCGGTAACGCATCCAGTTAATTCGTTAGTTGGAATGGACGCAAATAGTCTTGTTTTGTTAGTTATCAATTCAGCTGGATGTGATATTTACAATTTATCTCAAACTACTGAAAAATCCATTGGAACGTCTTTTGGAAGCCCATTGTCTTTTAATGATAGTGATACTGTTTGGTATTTTTCAAACGGTTATGTGTTTAGTGATTACCCACAAAGCTATAATGTTCAAAATATTATACAAGTAGCTGAATCTAATATCAATATTTTAGTATTACAAGCTATTGTTTTTAAAGGCAAATTGTTATGCTTCACTTATGATACAGTGGCTATGAAATATCAGTTATTTGCTTTTGATATGAGTGATTTATCAACTCTTGAAAGCGAAGTCGCTCTAGCTGATACCACAGGAACGGACAATGAAGTATATATGTATTGCGATGGTACTCATTTGTATTTTACAAATACCACAACATCTGTAAATGATAGCGTCAATAATTATGATTTAGGTAAATTTTCTTTTGATGAAAACACACTCACTGCTGCTCTAGTTTCAGGTGTTGCAGTGGAAACTGATTTTGAAAAAACTTCAAATGTTTTTATAGGAACTTATTTATATACTTTTGTAAATGGATATTTATACAGATATACTTTCGGAGGTGGTAAAACATTAATGGGTTATTTTAACGCCTTAAATGGTCAAGTTTTTAAATTAAACGGATTAACTTATTACTCAAATGGCGAAACGGCTGTTAAATGGCAATATTAGACGTAAATACAGACGCTGCAATAGCTTTAACCGCTAAACTTGAAAAGCTACATAAAAGTGCTTTTCCAAGTGCGGTTAGAAACACGCTTAATGATGTGGCGTTTGATATGAAGAAAAATATTCCAATAGTAGCAAAAGACAAATTCATTACACGTCAACCAGCTTTCTTTAAAAGAATGTCAGTTGTTGAAAAAGCTAGTGGATTCAATGTTAATAAAATGGCTGCAATTACAGGAATAGACGCTTCAAAAGATAGTCAATTAGCTGAAAACTTAGCAAGGCAAGAAACAGGCGGTCAAGTTGATGGCAAAAAAATAATCCCTCACGATGATTCAAGGGTTTCAAGAAACAATAAAAAGAGAGTAGCTGCTGTAAATCGAATGAATAAAGTAAAGATTCATGATGCATCAAGAGCCTTTAAAGCTAGGAGCGCATCAAAGTCAAGTCGCTTCGTTTCTGCTGTTATGAGTACCGCAAAAGCAGGAAGAAAATATATGTTATTGAAGTCAGGTAATCGTGGAATGATTTACGAATTATCATCTGTGAGCCAAAACTCTAAAAACAGAAAATTCAATTTTAAGTTAAAAAAATTGTATGTTTATAGACCAAACAAAAATCACGCTGTGAAATCAAATAAATATTTGGCTGATTCTGCAAATTTATCGATAAAAAAAATTGAATCATTTTATAAGAAAAACGCAGAATTTCAATTTAATAAGTTTTTAAAATGAGTTGGCAAGACATACTTCAAAATAAGCAATTTACAATCACTACAGGCGATGGTAAGGTATTTACGCCTTTATGGAAAAACGGCGAAACAGAGGTTGATTTCAATGCTTCAAAGTATGATTTTATCAATGTTTCAAAGTCTTTTATTGACAGAAAAAAAGAACAAAGCAATAAATATCCTTTAGTTTTTTGGTTTCAAGGTGAAGACAATATTGAGCAATCAAACGAATTTGAAACCTCAGCAAAAGACAATCGTTTATGGACAGTAGAGCATCCTTTTTATGGCACGATTAAAGGACAGCCTTTAAAAATGAGTCGTAAAGACACGGATTACAATGTTACTGAAATAAATATTGATTTTTGGGAAAGTATTACAGATGATTACCCGTCTTCAGTTGTATCTATTACTGATGAAACACAATCAAAAAAGGATTCTATTGATGAAAAAGCATTGTCTAATTTAAACGAAAACGCAGTTCCTGAAACTGGTGATATTCAAAAGTTTATTGATAAAATAAATAAGATTTCAGGAAAATTTAACGCTGGAGTAGATGATTTCAATGAATACCAAAATAAGGTAAATAAAGCATTAAAATCAGCTGATAAACTTGCTACGGCTCCAACATCTGCTTTTGAAGATTTCCAGGCCGTTATCAATGCCCCTGCTGAATTTGGAACAAGTGTTTACGATAGGATAAATGGCTATTCAGATGCTTTTAATGTGCTTAAAGAAAACATAGGTAATGTGTTTGATAAATACAATTTTGAAAGCCAAGCCGCTTCTTTAGTTTCTGGAATGTGCATAGCTGCTGTAAATCCACAAGAAAATGATTTTATTACTAGAGCAGACATTGAGGCTGTTAATGATGTTTTAATAGCTGTTTTTGAAGATTATCAACAAGTTTTAGACGATAACCAAGTTGATATTTATGACGTTGATAATACATGGTCACCAAATGGAACTATTCAGCAAGAATTAGCTTCTTTAGTGCATTTTACTTCTATTAGCTTATTTGAATTGTCTTTTAATGCTAGACAGGAACGTCAATTTATATTAGATAAAGATAGTAATATAATTCTTTTAACGCATAGATTTTTAGGGCTTGACGAAAATGATGAGAATTTAGATTTGTTTAGAAAAATCAATAATATCAAAAATAAAGAGCGTTTTATAATTCAAAAAGGACGAACTGTTAAATACTTTGTATAATGAAAATAAAAATTAATGGTCAATATTATTCTTTTTTTGATGAAGTATCTATTCAAAACCAGTTGGATGCTGTGGCTTCTACCTTTTCATTTAAAGCAAGATTTAACCCAGAAAATGCACAACAAAGAGAAATATTCAGACCTTTAAGTTATCAACTTGTAGAAATATTTAATGATAATGATGAATTGATTTTAAAAGGTCGAATTATAAATACCTCATTGACTAGCGGTCCTACTAGAGAATTACAAGTTGTTTCTGGTTATTCTTTAGCTGGTATTCTTGAAGATGTTAGTATTGATTATTCATTATATCCTTTAGAGCGTAATAACGTGTCATTAAAAGACATTTGTGACAGTCTTTTAGGGTTTTACGGTATTGGTTATGTTATTGATCCCAGTGCTGCTCAATCAATGAATTTAACCTATGAAAAGACATCAGCAGAGCCTACTGAAACCGTAAAAGATTTCATTACTAAATTAGCCGCACAACGGAATATATTGATTTCACATAATGCCAAAGGTAATTTGGTGTTCTTTAAATTAAATGATAAAGCAAAGCCAAAGATATTTTTAAACGATCAAAACAGTTTGTCAATGTCTGTTTCTGTAAATGGTCAATCGTTACACTCAAAAATCACTGTAATTAGACAACCATCAAAAGATAATCCTACCTTAGCACCAGTCGATTCAGTTGTAAATTCATTTATTGGACTTAATAGGCCAATTGTAAAAACGCTTTCATCTGGCACTGAAACAGAAACTAAAACAGCAGCCGATAATCTTTTAGCTGCTGAATTAAAAAATATATCATTTACTGTAGAAACAAACAGACGTTATGACGAGGTTAAATGTGGCGATATCATACAGATTCATAATCACGAAATTTTCGTTCATAAATACCTTAAATTGGTAGTCGCTGGAATTACTAGAGTTAAGGATATTAATTCAGATAAAACGACATTTAATTTATTATTGCCTGAATCGTTTACAGGTAAAATTCCTAAAAACCCATTCAATGACAATTTCAATAGTAAAAGAAAACATTCTTAAGAATGGCCGTAGAATCTTAAAAGTGTTTGAATTCGGTGCTAAAACAGGCGATGTAGTCGCGCCTTTTGGTGATGATTCGGCACCTTTAAAAGACATGGTAGCTATATTTGGGCAGACATCTGTAAAAGGTGAATCAGTAGTTATTGGTTACATTAATAAAAATCAAATAGCGCAACCAGGAGAAAAGCGAATATTCAGTTTAGATAGTGATGGTAATCTAAGTTTCGCTATTCATTTAAAAGGTGATGGTACTTGTGAAATTGGTGGAAATACCGATAACGCTGTTAGATATGCGGAATTGAATACTGCATTGCAACAACAAGTAACGGATATAAATACTGAATTAGGTAAAATTTCAGCAGCTATTGGTTTATTGGGAGGCTCTTATGTTGTTGATCCTATTGCACTTGATGCAAGCGCTGCTAAAATTGACGAAATTAAAACGCCGTAATATCGTGAGAGGATAATTACGGCGTATGGCACAACTGTCAGAAACTTGCTTTCGCAATATGTAAATCAAATCTTTTTTGAACCTTGTCGACTAGGTGTTTGAACCGAGTTGTGTTTAAAAGTCATCTGTCTCACTAATCCGTAAAGCTAATCCGAGTAAAAATATTGATGTCATTTTTGGTTATGGTTTTATATAAAGACTAGGAAATTTTAAAGAAACTTCTTTTCTGATTTTTAATAAGTCTTTACCTCTTTCTTTTAGTTGCATAAGTGAGTAAACGCCATATTTTTTAAATAAATAAGACCTCATTGCTTTAAATTTTTGAATAAAATCAGAATCTTGGTTAGGTGTTTTTCCTAATTTAACTCTTGTTGTACTAGGTTGTTTGTAATGTCTTGACATGTTTTCTGTTTTTTACAATTTATTAATTTCTTCTTTTACTTGCATCCAAAAAGCCATAGTTGAATCACCATCGGTATTTAATGGATTAGAGTGTGGGTTTGCGTTTATGATTTCTGTAACGCAAATTAAGGCACATTTTTTGGCTTGTTCAAACATTAATGGGCTTTTTTGAAGTTGCATTTTTATTACAATTTCTCTTGCTTTTTCTTGTGATTCGGTCATATCACTAACTCCTTTTCAGTTACAACCTCATCTTTGCTAAGCCCTTCATTTAACACAGCTAAAATAGCGTTAATCAAATATTGCTTTTCATCAATGCTGCTAAAGCCTTCATTTACTATCTTGTAAATGCGGTGGTATAATGCAGGTTCAGAAACGTCTTTTATCAATTTTTTTTTGTGTATTGCTTTTACCAAACGTCTTAATGTTTTTATCTTTGGTAAAGGTGGCTCTTTCTGTATTTTCTTAACATCAGTAAGAATTATACAATTATCTAAATTTAATTTCATCCTAAAATTTTATTGTTTTTGTTTCAACTTTTGAAAGCATTTCTTCAACTTGCTGAATTGTTAATCCTTTAAAATTACCTTCGTAACATGAAATAGCTTCATCAACCGTTCTACACAAACGCCAAATATTACCTTGCTTTTCCCATGTTTTACCCCAATTGACTTGCTGTATTATATGGTTGACTAAATGCCTTGATTCAGGTGTTTTTAATTCTGTAGCCACGTTAAATTCTCTGCTAAAAAATACAAAGTCAGCAACTCCAGGAACTATGCCTATGGCACGTGCTTTGAACGCTTGTACTTTATTATTTCGCTCGTTTGATACATGAAATAATTGACCTCTTTTATTCGGATATCGCTGTGAAAATGCTATAGCGATATCCGATTGTAGTTTTTCTTCTGTCATTATTAAAACGGTAAATCGTCATCTTCATCAAATTCCTCATTTGAAGCTGCGCCAGTAGCGTCTGACGTGCCAGATGATGCCCAGTTTTTAACATTGCCTAATATTGGTAAAGCGTTGAAAATTTCTTTTTCTTCATCTGAACATTCAGACCATTTCTTATTGCCTTTTTGAGAAATAAAGCCGTCTTGACCGTATTGGTCTTTTTCTGAACGTACTATTATTTGAGCATTTAAATAAACAGCGCCTTCCTTACCTTCTACTAAATAATTTTGCTCAATAGGAATAAAAAGACCTCTAATTTCTTTGCCTTTTTTGTTCTTTTTTTTCATTATCACGTGTTTTAACTTTGATAATGCAATTGATGCTTCGTACTTTGTGTTTTCTGCCATGATTACTGGGTTTTTATTGATTAATATTTAAAAGACCTAAAGTCAATAAGTCTTCGTGAGTTGCTTTTACGAAATAAGTGTGTGCGTGTTCAATTACCACCTCAACGTAAATCGTGTGTCCAAATAATGAAGGCTTTATATACCACCTTCCTGTTAGTTTTCTGTTTTCCATGATTAAATATAAATAACGTCTATTCCGTTAGTTCTTAAAATCTTGTTTAATTCAAGGAAAAAACTATAAAATTCCTCTTTTGTTTGTGCGTCCATAATTTCTTGTTTTTAAATTGTTCTACTCAGCAAATCTACAAAATATTTTGTTAATTACAAATATTTTTGCTCGCAATATTCAATTGCTCTTTTAATTGCGTGTTTTGTGTACTTATGATGCATACCATAAGCCTCTA
>JACCDP011320013.1_pt1 | contig 22220 bp, 20 predicted proteins | sample 7445841 | NCBI WGS metagenome assembly JACCDP01 (sample SAMN15323441, study PRJNA562643) | freshwater metagenome | isolation source: river surface water | place: USA:Blue River Watershed | collected 2017-08-17
ACCATTTGGGGTCGACCGCTTTCATCACTTTTGATACATATTCTCGCATTCCTTGAATTTGTGTTTCATATGTTTCAATATTATTAATTATTTCATCAGTTATTTCTTCATTATACTGATTCTTAATTTCATTTAATTGTCCTAAAATTAATCCAAGACGACTAATTGCATCCTCTGATGTTGTTGCTCCACCAATCATAATTTTTTTACCACTCTCTTTTGTTTTTTCAATCTTTTCAATCGCAACCTTCACCTCTTGAATTAAAGCTTCCAAGGATTTAATTTTCGAATCCCGTTTTTTCAAAAAGTCCTCTGTTTTTTTAATCTTGGTTTGTATGTCTCTAATTTTAAAAATATGTCTCGGATCTGTGTTATTCAAAACTTTCATTTCCTCTTCATAATCGTTTAGTGCAGGAACATCTCCATACGATATAAAATTTTCGTCCAATTTCGATTTTATCTTTTTTTTCAAGGAATCAAATTGATAAGCAACGTTTGAATCGATCACCGCATCATCTTCCGTTTTCAACAATACCTCTACACCTACACCCTCACCCTCAAAATCCAAACATATTTTCTTGTATTTTTTAGGCACAACTTGTTCACTGCTATACATTTTCTTTTCGTCCTCTGTGATGACCCCATGAGCATAATCATATTGAATTTTTTCAGAAAGTTTCTTTTCCAAAATCTTCTTTATAACCTTACGAATGGTTTCACATTTTGGATCCAATATAATATCCGCTCCACTGCCTTCCCCACACGTGGTCATTTGGTTGATAAAATTTTCCTTTTCTTGTTGGGTTGTCAAGACACTAATTGCATCCTTGTCCAAATGGTATGTATTGCGTAATATTTCATCAACATCTCCCCCCACCATGGGCTCTTCAAACATAATTGGATCTTCTTCAAACCCCCCACTTTGTGCCACAATGGGGATTGTCGCATTTCCTGCAATCATCGAATTTCCATAATCCCCACCGCCACTGATCGGAATGCTACTTCCACCACTTTGGGCAGCAATAGGAATATTTGTATTTCCTGCAATCATGGGTGCACCATAACTCATCGTACCTATAATCACGGTACATTCTTTTTCCAAACCAAGCAAACGCCCACTTAAGAAAATTCTATAAAACTATCCAGAAGTATGAATACCACCCTAGAGGCTCTTCAACCCCAAGAATACGAACCATGTAACGAAACGTTTGGCAACGAAACACGAAAACGGAAAATCACCTGTCGGCGGGAACTTTTAATTTCCAGTTTACAACGTTTTTATGGGGCTCGTCAAGATTTGGACACCCTTATTCCCATCTTGCACGGACAAGGAAACATTAGTCTCCGGCTTATTGATTGGTTTGTGACCAATTATGCAAAAACCTATAATGTGTCGTACATGGTCAACAACCAAGAATTCCTGGTCTACCACAACTACAAGAGCCAACTCAAGGCCTACAGCAAAAAACTCTTTGATCCCTTTTGCCGTCGTGAGCGGATTATTTTTCAATGCGGCACCCATGAAGGATTTATGACCACAGTCGGGCAACTCAACTTTTTCCGTTGGGCCTTTGAGAAGAATATACTTGAATATATTAAAGACCATTATGAAGAAATTGTAAAGGAAGAAAAACAAGCACGGAGTGTCGGTACACAATCGTCACGTTCCACGCTCGAAAATAATCTCCGTGAAAACAATGTGGTAGAATCTGTTTCCAGTAAGAGCACGACTTCTGCAAACAGTCGCAAACGAAAAACCGAAAAGAATCAAACCTCCAAATTATTGTTTCGCCATAATGTGGAAGTCACGTTGACCTTTCAATAAATTATAGAACATTCATGATGGAATCCTTCTTGAGATGTTCTTGAATCACGCAAATCATGGCGTCCACGTCAATCATATTATAATGATGTTTTTCCCCTTGAAGAATGGAAACCATGTATGCTGCAATATCCCATGAACTCATCTTTTTATACATATAGTTCGGATGAATTCCTATAATGTACCCCTCCTGGTCATATAAAAAGACCTGTACGTACGGTGATTCAAAGCGTCGTTGCAAGGCGGCGTAATGCATTCTCCCAAGGGATTATTCCAAATTCTTTATACGGTTTCATCGAAAGACGGCCTTTTGGTCATTCATTTTCGGTTTCATACGTTCATATGCATCCAAAACATGGTTGGTGATTTCCTGACTCACTTCTGGGGGTTCATAGCGAATTTGGAAGCCACGTTCAATAATTTTACTGCTGACATCCGTTCCACGCTCCGTATTCGGCTCAAAGACGGCACTCTTGACATCACGAGCAAAGTTCCGTGGATCACTTGAAAAGTCGTACTTTTTGAAATACGGATTGCTTTCAAAGGATGCAGCATTGGTATCGTACGACGGTTGAAACCGATAATTTTGGGTGGTGCTACGACTATTGGTCGCCTTCATATCGTAATACGCCGCCTGGGCATTCACGTCCACACGATTGTTTTGCGGAGTGGGGGCATCCGTCAACCAGTGTTGGTACAAACGATCCTGGATTACCGGTTTTGGCAAGGGCTCTTTGCGAACCCGCAATGACATTTGTGGAAGCATTAATGGGGGACCGGGGGCAATGTTATAATGATACATGTTCTAGACTCCTTTCCATAGTATATAAAAAACGTGGTCTAAACATGTGTTGCGTTATACTACCTAGGACCATGGTACGAAAAACGAAAAAAGACGAAAATGTCGTATACAAGTATATTATTTTTGCAAGAGACGCTGTGAAGACCTTTCCCAATGGACTACTCGGCCCCATTGACTTGCACAAATATCATTTTTTATTGCATAATGGAAGACAGATTTTGGAAGAAACGCTGCCATCCAATATTGATCCGGTTTCGTATTATGAAGACAGTTTACAAAGTCAAGAAATGGTCGTAAAAAAGTCGTGGAAGGATGGTAATATGATTTATATTGAAATCGACGGCGAGGCAACACAGATTGAATCCTTTACCCAATATCATGAGGTATCATCCAATGAAGACGAAGACACGTTGGCATGGAAAACCTATTGGATTCCGTGTAATGCAGGAACCACCAAAGAATGTTTAGGGCTCATGGTATGTGCCGCTACGGAAAATCTTGGCAACAATCTTTTCTTGTCACAGATTTTAGAAAAAGTGATGGTTCCCCATATTTCCGTAGAAACACCCTAAAGCCATAATGCGTATAGAATAGTAGAAGATGATTAGTATACGGACAAAGACGTTAAAGAAGCCGTATGATGCGAGTGGAAATGTATATGATATTAGTGGGGCGTATATTCCCTTACAAACCGAAAGTTTAATGACGTTTTTGGAAAATAATTCGTTAAATGCATACAAACGGCCTTGGCACCGTTTAGAATCGGGTCTTCGTTTAAATCGTCTACGATTGTATACAAATGATGTATGTGAAAAACACGATTTGAATGCCGACGAAAAGAATGAATTATTTACCTTGTTACGAAAGTCCTTGCTCGAACGCAAAATTTTGAATTCAAAGAGCATCGTGGACTACGATATGGATGAACAAAAGATTCTCGAAATTAAAGGTCTTGTAGTAAACAAGCAAGTTGGTCAGAAAACCACCTTTCAAATTGTAGAAAAAAAGTCGTCGGCCACACGGAAAAAGCGTGAAGCCACACTATAAGCCGTTTAAACTCGCATGCCTTATATATCAATTAGATATACAAATCCTATATAAAATTGATGTCGTCATGTACATTCCAACGTTAGAGAAAATGTATTTTGAAGAGTTGTGTGACTTTTTCCAAACACAAGATATATTGATTGAAAACGAATCGGCAAAATACGATGCATTGCAGTCGTTTGCCACGTATCAAGAATATTATTATGACGACGCCTATTTACAAATTGCCGATTTATTGGAATATGCTCTCGACCAGTTTTCGTCCCTCCATACTCTTTCCCTTGTACCAAAACCAGCCCCGTGTCCAAAACGAGCCAAGGTCGAAGAAATCTTGTCACGGCCGCAAATTGTACAACGATCCGAAGAATGGTATGCCGACAAGACCCAGGCGTTGAGTGCGTCCCAGTTTTCCACAATTTTCAAAGGGGGGCGTACCCGTGGACAATTAGTGTTGGAAAAGGCCGGTAAATTGCCCAAACAAGAATATACACAACGTCATTGTTGCCACAGTAGTATTATGACACCCTTTGACTGGGGAATTCGGTTTGAACCGATGGTGCGTGAGATTTACATGGCCATGACCCGTACCAAAGTATCCGATGTGGGGCGTTTGCGGCATCCCACCGACAAACGAATCAGTGCCAGTCCAGACGGAATTGTGAGTGAAGATTATAATCCAGACCAACCGTATTTGAGTCGACTGGTCGAATACAAGGCACCTGTCACAAGAAATATTGATAATACTGTACCGAGTGATTATGAATATCAAATGAAGCTGCAAATGGAAGTTGCCGATATTGATACATGTGATTATTTTGAAGTACGATTTCAGTCCACGTATAATAAACCATTAGAATATACACCGATTGAAAATCCCTTGTATTACGGTGTCATATGTTTAATTCAAGACAAGGAGACCGACCGTTGGTTGCGATATGAGTATAGTCCCTTAAACACCACCGAGTTTCAACCAACCTTGGCACCCAATGAAACCATTTCGGAAATCATTCCATGGAAGATGGAAAAGTATTTTATGAAGACCATGATTCGTGACCCCCAGTGGTTTTTATCGGTTCAACCGGATATTGACTCCTTTTGGACCGATGTGGAAGCCGCAAAGAATGATACATTTCAAATGCCAGAATCCAAGCGAGGAAAAAAGGCACCCGTTTGTAAATTCGTGGATGATAATTAAAAGACAGGTTTCTTATAAAAGGTTAAGACCATATCGTGATAGGGTGCACTACAACTTTCGGGGCTATTGTGCTTGTAATTGTTGGTGCTTTGACGATACGATCCGCCGAGTTCGAGATTTTTTTCAAAATCCAGGGCGTAGCATTGTTCGCTGGTGGGTCCGATGGGACTTCGTACACCAGGAATGCCGTTGGGAAGTAAATCAAACGATTGTTTGACCGACGCACCAGGAAGGTCACATACCGACTTGGGGTTTACATCTTTTGGGTCGGGGGCATACCCTTGTAAATACGAAGGAATTCCACCAGTAAAGGATTCCACCACACCCATGGGCCACGATGCTTCAATGCGTGGACGAACTACAGGATAGGCAGCGTCCATCAGTTGCCAGGACTGGATGCTCAATAAAAGTACGACAAGACCAAAGACAAGTAAAAATCCTGCAAACCACTTCATTCTATCAGAAAAACATATAAAATTGATTACGAATCTTATATGTTTTGAGTAAACAATATGGGGTTTTTGGATATTGAAAATAATCGTGCACTGTGTCTTCACACAATCTTTCTTGGATGTCTTACAATTCTTGGATTCGTCTTTGCATCTATAAAACCAGAGCATAAGGATATTTATTTGTTGGTGGGAATGGGTGCCATGATATTATGGATTCTTTCCTTGTACAAGCTTCGTGCAACCTATGCAACCTATTACGACTATATGCAAGTACCCCAAAAGGAAGGACCACGGGAATCCAAAGTGCGGTTTTCAGAACCAATCACAGAAGAAGAGGAAGAAACTGGCGTGTACAATGTATAAGGATGCATAAAATTGAAATCATCTTTTTTTTCATATGCGGTTAGATACAATGGCAACTTTCTCCAGTCAACGTAGCATGAACGTCCAGAAACGCAATGGCCGTATGGAAGCGGTGTCGTTTGATAAGGTGTTGCAACGGATTCAAGCCTTGAGTGATGATTTGGAGGTGAATTCGGCCAGTGTTGCACAAAAGGTGCTGGGCCAAATCTATGATGGTGTAAAAACGTCCGAGCTCGATGTATTGGCGAGTGATATTGCCATCAATCTATCCACCACACATCCAGACTACGGCATCCTGGCGTCACGAATTGTCATCAGCAATCATCAAAAAAATACGCCATCATCCTTTGTGGAAGCCATGAACATTCTTGGCAATCAGAAAATGCCAAAAACGGAAACACATGTTTCGTACATTAGCAAGGAAATCAAAGAAGTAATTGAAGCCCACGGAAAGGAAATTGATGCCTACATTGCATACGATCGTGACTTTGTCTTTGACTTTTTCGGATTCAAGACCCTGGAACGTGCCTATTTGCTCAAAGATACCTCGGGCAAGGTTATTGAACGTCCTCAACACATGTGGATGCGTGTTGCTCTTGCCCTTTGGGGAAAAACCGATTTGAAAAAGGCCTTTGCAACGTACGATGCCATGAGTCAAAAGAAGTTTACCCATGCAACCCCTACCCTCTTTAATGCAGGAACCCCCAATCAACAATTGTCTTCATGTTACCTCATTGCCATGCAAGAAGACAGTATTCGAGGTATTTATAAAACCCTAGGGGATTGTGCTCAAATTAGTAAATATGCCGGTGGAATTGGTCTTCATATTCACAACATTCGTGCAAAGGATTCGATTATTCGTGGAACGAATGGTATTAGTAACGGTCTTGTACCCATGCTTCGTGTCTACAATAATACGGCACGCTACTGTGACCAAGGTGGTGGTCGTCGTAAGGGATCCTTTGCCGTCTATCTTGAACCATGGCATGCCGACATTGAAGATTTCCTCTTGCTCAAAAACAAGACGGGTGCGGAAGAAGAACGTGCACGTGATCTCTTTTATGCACTGTGGATTCCAGACTTGTTTATGAAGCGGGTCGAAGCTCAAGGAACATGGACGCTCTTTTGTCCCAATGAAGCCCCTGGACTTGCCGATGTATATGGTGACGAATTTGAAGCCCTGTATCTTCGTTATGAATCCGAAGGCCGTGGACGAAAGACGCTCGATGCCCAAAAACTCTGGTTTTCGATTCTCCAATCGCAAATTGAAAATGGTATTCCGTATTTGCTATACAAGGATGCTGCCAATAAAAAGTCGAATCAAAAGAATTTGGGTACCATCAAATCATCCAACTTGTGTGTTGCCCCCCAAACTCCCTTGTGGACAAAGAATGGACAAGTACCGATTGGAATGCTGGAAAACCAACAAGTAGAAATTTGGAATGGTGACCAATGGAGTATGGTAACTGTGACCAAAACCGGAACACAACAACCATTGCTCAAGGTCAATGTGCTTTTGACCACCAATAATCCAGACCTTCCTCCTTCCATTCAAACCATTTATTGTACCACCTACCATAAATTCATTCTGGATTCCCCCTTGTCGATTGCAAATGCTCCACGGGTTGATGCGTCGACGCTTACCGCCGGACAAAAACTCAAGTCATGGACGGACAATTACAATGTGACGTACAGTTACACCATTGATTCGGTCGAAAACGATGGGCGTGTCGATGATACCTATTGTTTTACCGAACCCATCAATCATGCAGGCGTCTTTAACGGTGTTCTTACCGGCAATTGTACCGAAGTCATTCAATACAGTGATAAAGATGAAACGGCAGTATGTAATCTTGCATCGATTGGTTTGCCCGCTTTTGTAAAAGACGGTATCTTTGATTTTGATGCATTACGTGCAACTACATCAATGATTGTGGAAAATCTCAATCGTATTATTGACATCAACTTTTATCCTACCGAAGAAACCCGTGTTTCGAATCTACGCAATCGTCCGATTGGAATTGGTATTCAGGGTCTTGCGGATGTGTTTGCTCTGTGTAAATATTCCTGGGAATCCACGGAAGCCCAGCAACTCAATCAACAAATCTTTGAACACATGTACTATGCAGCACTCGAAACTTCGTGTAAAACTGCGTTGCTCGATGGACCTTATGCATCCTTTGCCGGCTCCCCTGCATCCCAAGGAATCCTGCAATACGATATGTGGAATATCAAGCCGACCACAAATCTGCAATGGGATTCTCTTAAAAAAATGATTCAAAGTCATGGTATCCGAAATTCTCTTCTTCTTGCACCCATGCCAACTGCCAGCACCAGTCAAATTCTTGGGTACAATGAATGCTTTGAACCAATTACCAGCAACATTTATTCAAGACGTACCTTGGCCGGCGAATTCTTTGTAATTAATAAATATCTCGTCAAGGACTTGATGGAATTAAAACTCTGGTCACCAGAAATGAAGAATAAGATTATTTTGTACAAGGGTAGTGTCCAACACATTCCAGAAATTCCAGATGATATTAAAGCCCGTTATAAAACATCCTTTGAGCTCAAGCAACGAATTCTCCTCGACATGGCGGCTGCTCGTGGAGCCTTTATTTGTCAAAGTCAAAGTATGAACTTGTTTGTGGAAGATGCAACCTATTCGAAACTATCCAGTATGCACTTTTATGGATGGAAGAAGGGGCTCAAGACCGGTTGTTACTATCTTCATACACGAGCCGGTGTTGACGCACAACAATTTACCATTGATCCTCGTCTACAAAAGGAAGTTGCTCAACAAACCAAGCAAGTATTGAGTCCCGAACAAGAAAAGAAGGAACAGCGTCGTTTGCTCTTGGAAAAGTTGGCACGTGAATACGAAGAAGAAGCTGCAAAGGCCAAAGTCGATGCCGAAAACGGGGTGGGGTGTATGATGTGTTCTTCGTAAACATGGTCCATTATAAATCATCCGCTACACAATAGGAGATTATGGATGGATTACAATCGAATAAAACAATGACAAAAGGGCAGTTATATCAAGCCATCAAGAATGCAAAACAACAATTACAAACCAATCAAGAATTGCCGTCGCATTTGTACAATATGTTTGAAAAGGTAAGTCAGCTTTTTTTATCCTTTTTGGAACAAAAGGGACAACCAGGGTGGGCATCGCATATTACGGATGAAAATGGAAGTCCTCTTTTTTCGAATGAAAATGCACAAGCGTTGGAATCCATGTTATCCAAGAAAGAGTTTACACAGGTGCAACAAGGGGGAGATGGTGCATTTGACAAGTTTTCTTTTCGACCCAGTGCGGATGCATCCATGGTACAAGTCCCTGGTGTCAAAGACATTTTACAAGATTTTAGTTTGGACGACACTTATGAAAAAATCAAGAATCATGTCTACACCCTGGATAATACATTGACAACCATTGGGCGTGAAGTGGGGCCCATTGCCCAATTTGAAAAGCAGCCAGATTTCAAAGTGGGTCCCTACGGAATGTACATGCCCTTTTCCATTCCTGTACCACGAACCATTGTTGTGGGTCTTTTTATTGCATTGTTGGAATCCTTCCGTCTACTGATTTACTATAGTGATGAGGACAGTCCCATTTTCCGAAAAATCTTGTCCATGGCATTAGCCATCATTGATATAAGTCGTGGACAATGGAAGAATTCGTTATTGTCGTTGATGGGTATTTTTGGCAAGGATCCGATTTTATTGGGGGTCTTTGGAAAAGTCTTTTTGTTGGTGTATAACTTCATCAGTCCCAATTTACAAAATCGAATTCATGATGATGTATATGCTTCTGGAAAATCCATGTTTCTCGGATTTTGGTTGTGGATTTTTAGTGTCGTAGCACCAGACAGTATACGACAACGGGTCATGGACTTTGTGGAAAAGGTACGAACCCCCATTGAAGACATCAACAAGGGGATTGACGCAATTGAGGCCCAGGTCAAACCACGTGCTCGTGAAGCCGGTTTGGAAGTTGAATTTCCACGTTTGCCCTTGGAGCGTGTACCGTCCTTTGACGATATTCAAAACTTTCAGGCCTTGTTACAACAACCCGAAGTATACTGTAATCCAGTCATAAAGCAACAAATCATGTCCGTGCAAGATATTTTTCCCTTGCGTGTGATTTTCGAATTAATGAACATTCCTATGAATCCACGAATTTATGCACAACGGTGCCGTGATGTAAGTGCAATCCCCGCCATGGCCGTTCAAAAACTCTTGAAACCGACTGTATACCGCAGTAATACACGAAAGAAGAATACAAATTCGGCTCCAAAGGAAGGTGGAGGAAAAAAGAAGGAGTCCTTTGCATATCGTTCATCGCCGGCATATACCCATGATATTGAAAAGGGTGCCTATGGAATTCCCTTGGATGCCGATGGAGTTGTGCCAAAGGTGGGTGGAAAAAAACGAAAGACACGTCGCAACTACCGCAAACGTGCATAAACATTCCGTACAAATTCACGATCTTATATAAAGTAATATTATTCTTTTATAGAAGATTGAATCGTATGAGTGATCAAATATTAAAAATTGTAAGAAAGCATCAATTTGTTATTGACAGCCATGGCATTTCGTATCAAATCCAACCCCATTCTGAACATCCGCAAGACGTACCAAAACGTCAGCCAGTCAATTATTGGACACTGGATTTGGAAAAGAAGGTTGCTTTTTTATATACATCTCTAAAGGAAATCGATAAATGGATACGGTTTGAAAGAGTGATTTTGGGTGAATCGACAGTCCAAAAAGAAGCATCACGTCAAATATATTATGAAAAGGTAAATCTCTTTTATAATCATTTACAGTCATATCGTGTCAGCATTGAAACTGTAATGGATGACAAAGAGCATCAACAATATATGGAAATCTATATTTATTTTGTCAATCAAATTGAAGACCGTACAAACCTTGTCATGGAAATGACAAAACCACCGAGTTTCTGGGACTGGTTTTCTATTTAACTTCTTCGATCCCCACACCCACTAAACTGTGCAAAAAGTAAATGTGTGGCTTTTCAAATCCCCATGCACACCCTGGTTTTGCTTCGGCAGGAACAATTCGTGCACTCGCATTCTTGTCGTGTTGAAGGGCAACAATAATTTGAAAGGATGGAATTTCCGTCACTTGTGATTCACGACCGGCTAAAAATTCTTCGCCTTCTGAAATACTCTTTTCTGGAAACTTTTTCTCTTCCCAAAATTTCTTGTAAAATGTCAAGGTCGATTCCGAAATACGCTGGGACAATCCAAGATTGTAAGGGGGGACACTGACTACGGAGGTACCTTTGAATAAATCGTACATGGGTAAAATAGTACACACGACCGTTTGTTGACGATGGAGCAACCATGCAACCCGTCGACGGAAACTGGTCGAGGGGAAAACATCGTCGTCGTCCATCATTAAAACAATATCGTTGCTACTTCGTTGGACACCAATATTTCGTTTTTCCCCAATGGTTGCCTTTTTATCAAGAGGGACATAGGTAATGGAACCAGGACGGAATTTATCAATGAATTGAATCACTTTATTACAAGGGCTTTCGGTTGCATCCGAGTCATCGACCACGACCCATTCAATCTTGTCACGAGGATAATCGGACGACAAGAGATTCAAAAAGGCGTTTTCAATAAACTTTGGGCGGTTGTATACAAGGGTCACAATACTAATGGGAGGACAATCTGCACTGTTTAATACAGGGGGCATAAACTTTGGCATCGGTGCTTTGGTTTGAAGCTTTGGAATAATGGCCTGGAACATTGTTTGAATGGAGGTTTCAAAATTCTTCTTCCACGATTCTTTATAGGCCTTTTCATTTTCATTTCGCAACGTGTGTAAATCACATTTACGAAATGCAGCAACGGCGTCTTGGAGTTGGGATTGAACAACGGTCTTATCACATGCTTCCCAGTTGATATAGGATGCCATTCCCTTTTGGACACACGGAATATTTACAAAGGTACATCCAGCATCCTTTTCATAATAATGCAAGTAGGAATCAAGATTGTTGACAAGTTTGAAGGCACGAACCATGGACGCCTCTTCCATACTGTAACCGAAACCTTCACTGCTACTGATCCCAATGTGTCCAGGATATTTATGGAGCACACGCATCCAAGATTTTTCGTCCAAATGTGTTTTTTCAACAGAAACCATGGGGCTCAAGGTCATGGCGGATGTGTCAAGACCCCCTTTTTCCGAAACATAAACTTTTAATGGGCCAAACTCGTCCTTCCACAAGGGTAAAATATGTGTTGCCGCTTCAATCTTATTTTTCGAACCTCCACAGAGCCATACAAAGCCGTCGTCGTGTGTAACACTCTTGGGATACGATTCTTTGCCATAGGATGATGCACCGAGCATGTGAAGAAGAAAGGAATTGTCTTCACGGCAAATACCGGCATTGATAAATGTTTGACGTGAGGCAGGGGTCTTAAAAATATAGGAATCAAAATTGTCCTTGTAGGAATTCCAGGATTCATAATACCATTCAGGGTTGACCATCAATACATTATGACGTGCCCAGGGAAACCACACGGCGTACGGTACTTCCAAATGAATACATACATCGCATTTGATGGGTGGTTCACGTGGATCGAGAATTCGGACTTTATGAATGGGTTGATTAATACGTTGCCAGATTTTGGCAAACCCCTGGGCAATATTTTCAGCATCCTTGGCCAAACCATAGGTATTGGTAGTATTGTACACGACAACAATATCAAGAGGTGCTGGTGCCATGAAATCTTCTACGTAAGTAGCATTTAAATTGTTTAGGTGGTATATTTAGAGAATGGATAATGCAACGGGTGTCCAAGTTCGTGACTTACCGTACGTGGCCTGGAAAAATTCACTGGCCCACTATGAACGTATGAAGGGTCCTGCATGGAAAAAAGTCTTGTACGATGAAGAAAAATATGCCAAAACGTTTACCACACATCGTTCGGTAAAAAAGCGGTTGTCCTACAATGTGGCCCTGTACAAATACGCCAGAAATATGATGTACAATATGCCGTTTGTTGGAGGACAGGGTGCCGTTGAAATTTACTATGCCAACGCCTTTTTTCTATCGTGGCGATTTGCAAGGGAGGATTCGCCCGTATACGACGGACGTGATCTTGTATGTAGTTCCGATGGGCATGTATGGACCACCTATGAAAAGGGACAGGGGGATGAATCCTTCATTCTTGCCTATTATCCAAAAAACGAGAAAAGTCCACGCTGGAAGAAGGATCAGGTAGGTCCTGAAATTAGTTATATGGATGGGAAATGTTTTTATACAACGGTCGAAAACAAATTGTGGAGCAATAAATTGTACATGTGTGATGCGAAAACAGGAAAGAATGAAGTTTTGGTGTATGAAGAAAAAAACCCAGAAATAAACTTATATATGGTTCGCACATCCAACCAAACCACAGTTCTTATGAAGGACAATAGTCAAGACCGCACCTATTTTACGATAACTCCACAAGGTCTCCGTGCACAATCAGATTTGTATATTCTTCCTTCCAATTGGAATTTACCAAAGGGAACGTATGGAATCGATTATGCCGTTCCAGAGCGTGGTCTTTTGATTACCAAACACCATGGAGAAAAGATCTTGTGGCATTGTGATTCCAAAAAGCCTGCGAAAAAGCTCTTGTATATTCCTTCTGGAAATATTATACCCGATTATTGGAGTGTTTTTGAAGGAGCCAATCAATTTCTTATACGGGTGGAAACGCCGTACCAAAGTCCAGTATATTATCAATATGACGCTGGACATTTTCAAAGTATCAATAGTCCCATGTTGTGTGGACTCCAGTGGAAACGTTACAAGGTCAAGAGTGAAGATGGGACCGTGGTGCATTATATTGTCACACAAAAGTTGCAAAATGCAAAGGGGCTTTTGGTGGTCGGTTATGGTGCCTATGGATCTCCCACAACAACGGGGAATGGATACAATCGTTGGATTGCCTTTTTGGAAGAGGGTTGGGCAATTGCTTATACATTTCCAAGAGGGGGAGGGGACCATACGGAAGCCTGGGCAAAGCAAGGACGTGTGGAAGGACGAACAAAGACCATTCAGGATTTTGTGGCCTGTGTGCGTGATGCCCAAAAACAAACACGTGTCAAGCCCAATCATACGGTGATTTATGGACGAAGTGCGGGTGGGTATTTAATGGGTGCGACTTTAAATGCATATTTCGATGGGTCTCTTATGTCCGGTGTGTATGCGGAAGTTCCGTATGTGGATGTATTACGGACTACAACCAATCCCCATTTACCTTTGACGCGTATGGAATATCAAGAATTTGGAAATCCGGCAAAACGAATTGAAGACCTGATTTCGGTGGCATCGTTATCACCGGTGGACGGAGCCACGGTTCTTCCCCCGTCTCCTGTGTTTGTCTTGGCACGCACTGCATTGCATGATAGTCAAGTCTACACCTATGAAGCGATTAAATGGGTACATCGGCTTCGAAAGCATACCAATCATGAAGCCCCGAAACTTGTGTTGGTGGAAAAAAATCAGGGACATTTTACACCGGCCGACGAAGCATATTATCAATACGCCCTGGATGCAAGTCTATTGTTGGCATGGGTCGATGGTGAACTTTCAAACCCTGCGTAAAAAAAATCTATCATACAGGTATAAAGAAATGAAGTCTCGTCGCAATAACGTCATGTCTCGCAAGAACCGCAAGTCTACCCGTAAGAATCGCAAGTCCACTCGTAAGGACCGTAAGTCCCGTCGCTCCAACCGCAAGTAAATGTGGTTGCCCCATCCATTGATTTAAAGAGTTAATCGTCGTCAAGAAATTGATATCCAATATTTTTTATTTTGGATGTGAATTTCAACGGTTTATGAGGAAATTGTTCTTGCAAACTTGGGATTAGTTTTCGCAAATACAGTCGTCGATGGTCTTCCAATAATCCATGGTCTAAAATCGCTTGACGGTGTGCAGCTGTACCATATCCCTTACATTTTTCCAGATTGTATTTTTTCGCTTCTTCTGGATGGTCGGTACACCATTGAAGAACCCATGCATCGTGGTGGACTTTGGCCACAATACTGGCTGCAGCCACGTGTAAATAATGGGCATCTCCGTCTGTTACCGTTTCATAACATTCGTCGTTCGACACGAAATCAAGACCCAACGTTCCGTCAATCACGTAACGACGATACCCCACAATTTTGAGTTGATCAATGGCACGACGAAATGCCTGTTGGTTGGCCCACGTTGCTCCATGGGCATCCATTTCTTGGGCAGAGACACTTCCGATTCCAACTCCCAATGCCTGTTTCAGAATGGCTTCACACACTTTGATTCGTTTCTTTTCACTAATCTTCTTACTGTCTTTGATTTGTGGTACAAGAGCACGAAAGGAATCGTCCCAATCTTCCTCTTTGGGTAAAAGAACCGCCGCTGCCATTAAGGGTCCCCAAAAAGGTCCTCGCCCGGCTTCATCGACGCCGATTTCCAAGACATTATCATTCTTATAACACGGTGCAAGCATTTTGTTTTTATGTACGATTGTATACACAATTCTTCAATTTTTCAAGAAAAAACTATCTTTAATAGAGGAGTATGGTATCAAAGAAAATTGCCATTGCACTGGCGGTTCTTGTTGCAGTGTTAGTCTTACAATTCTTTTTTCGTCGTGAAGGGTTTGCTGATTATGTAAGTCCGATGGCAGGGTATACCAAAACCCAACAGGAAGGTGTTGAAAAAATTTTAAAGGAACGTATCGAAGAATTAAAACCAATATTTGAATCCTATCAAGAAATTCTTACAAATAAAGATAAAGTAAATGAATATTTAATAAAGTGGGATAAATTACCGGATGATGAATACAATAACCGTCTCTTGTTTTCGTATGAATTGGTTGACATTTATTTAAAGGGTGCACCAATCGCTGGAATAAAGCAGCCTGCAATATTGTTTGATTATTTTGTGTACAATGCATCCAAAATGAGTGATGCCGATTTCAAACTCTTGAAAGAAAAGATGGTAACATTGAATGATTTGGACAAAAAATGCCCCGAATCCATGTGCAAGAAATTGACGAACGATGAACTGTTGAAACTCAAGACCTATTACGAAAACAACCCCTTTATAAAGGAATGGTACGACACTGTAGAAATGGAACTTAAGAAAAACCCAAATTTGAAGAATGAATTACCCATCCCACTTCCACGCATTCGTATTCCAAAGGATTCTGTACCTGCAACCACCCCAGGATTAACGGATGTCAAAGTAACAACCCAAACCTACCCTGACGGTATTGGAAAATCCCTTATGGCTGATGTATATGATGGAAAACTTGATGCCACCATTTTTGGAAAATTATCCGCAACACCCAAAGACGCCGTGAATCAAATCAGTCCCCAATCGTCTGTATCTGGAAAAGTCCAAGATTTAATCAAGGATGAAGCTGCATTGCGTTCCATGATTCGTGATGAAATTTTAAAGGCACGAAATGTTCCAGCATTGAGTAATGTGAATGGAAGTTCCATGAGTGTACCAACGACCGATGGATTAAAACAAGGATCCAGTTATAGTGAATTGACAAAGGATCCCTCGGTAACATGCCCCCCTCCTATTGGTGGTTGTGGCAAGTATATTCGAAAAGACAGCATCCCTTGTTGGGGTTGTAGTTTAAAGTAAATATTTAAATTCCTCTTGCATAAATAATCATCGTTTTTATAGTTCGTTGAAAACAATGAATATTTCTTATAGGAAGGTCAGTATGTATAAAGGTCTCATTTTTTTAATCATATTGGCGATTGTACTCGCAATTGCATTTTATCGGTCCCCGAAATGTGAAGGATTCCAAAACCCATTTGAAGACCCATCCTTGGCACAAAAGGGAGTTGGAAATATAAAAGCGGATCCATTGCCGTTGGCAAAGATGCCCAGCAGCCCTTACGATGCGATTGCAAAAACGACTCCCTCCCCGTATCGTGACCCTGCCAATGAACCGGCACGGTATAGTCGAATTCAAGGGGCCATTGCGGATTTGCAAACCTTTTTTGGATTTGAAATAGCCAATTTGGAGGATCGGTCTGACCCTGCATTTCAATTGCCCATTCAAACTGCACGTGCCGATTTATCGGAATTACAGGCTCTGCAAAGCACGCTTGAAAGAAATCCCGGTATTCCTAGTCGCATGACCAATAAAAAGTTGGACGATATTCTTGGAAATCTGCAATATTTACGCAATGAAGCACGGTTAATCAAAAATGTATCCGCAGAAGGGTTTGCCGATTATGACGACGATGAAGAAGAATTATTACAAGAAGGGTTCTTTAATTATTATGGAGACGATGAAGATGATGTATACGAAACCTTTGTCGACCCGATTGATATTCAAAAACTCCGTATATTACTTGGACGTTGGTATGATTTTTCAAAGAAAGAAGGGTTTGCGGATATGGCATTTTTGGAAGACCAAATTGCCCAAATTTCTACGTCCTTTGCTAATACAATGATTGCATTACAAAACAATACAGGTATTGCCGATTTCCGTGGACGTTTTTACGCCTTTTTAGGAATTTTCAATGAATATATTAAATTCGGAACATCGGATGATCCCAATCTTGAAAAGTCTGCGGAACACGTCAAGACCTTTAGTAATGAAAAGGTGCAACAAGATATGGCCAAGTTGGCAATTATTGCAAATATGGCATCTCCTTGTCCAAAAGTAACATGCCCAGATGTAAGTGCACAAGAATATGACAAGGCATTAGAAGATTTTAAAACAAAGTTTGGGATTACCATCGGAAAAAAGAAGTCTAAAGTTCAACGGAAAAAGGCCACAGTGCGTCAACGTGCAACTCGTCGTAGCACAGAAGCAAAACCGGAAGTTGTTGCAGAACAACCACAACCACAAGAAGCACCACAAACACAAGCCGCTCCACAAGTTGCTCCAGTGGTACCAACCCCGCCACCGATTACTACCCAAATACAAGTATCCGGTCAATGTCCACGGGCAACAAAGGCACAATTGAACGACTTTTACAATCGTTTATCCGGTGAAATTTCCAAACTCAGTGCGACCAACAACAGCGACCCGATTATGCAAGCACGTATTCGTAACCTTACCGCCATCAAGAATTCAGTGGGTGATTTGATTGATTATATGAAGGGGGGTACCTTATCGGCCAATGATGTTCCACTTACCAAGTGTGATATTGACAGTTCCTTACCTGTCCTCGGTAACCCACAAGCACCTCTCCCCTCCATTTTAACCAATTTGGGAATGCCGAGTGGTTTATTAAATGCCTTCCCAGGGGGGTTAAGTATGGGGGATTCACAAACCATTAAACAGTTATCGGGTGTCTTTGATAAGTATATGGATACCTTAACAAAGGGTGCCTCTTGGAATTTTGGGTTCGAAGTCAATTACGATAGTCCCCGTGCACTCGAAATCATGGAAGCCCAACAAAAGGAAGCGGAAGCCATTGGATCCATGTTTAGTAAGCCATGGAGAATTGATGTAACCGGTCTCAATCCAAGTGGGGTTCCAGGAATGGAAGCCAACTCCAGTTTCAATTTCGAACCCGCTGGTCCTTATAATAAACAAGCAAAGGCCAATTTGGATGGAAATGATGTGATTCGTGAAACGGGATTACCAGGTTTCAATCGTGGTCAAGGAGCACCCATTGCCCCGAAAACCGGTAATTTTGAATGGAAACAACGTGCAAAAAGCATTTGTGAACAAGTTCGTTTACGTGGAATGAATCCTGCCGATTTTGGTTGCCGTGCAGATGTATATGAAGATGCGGATCCAAACTTCTCATGGCGTGGTTATACCGCAATGTTATGTAGTCGTTTAGAAACTACAATGGATCCCGGACTTCCTGTAACCGTTGGTTGTCCCCCCAGTAATTGGCCAGGATGGAAGGCATAATCAATATACATTGTTTCACAATAGAGAATAGGTAATATGGCAGTCGGATCGCAAACCGTGATGCCAGGATTAACTCTTTTGTTGGGAGTTATGATTGGATTGATATTAAGCCGTTCATTTTTAGCAAAGTCCTTGGAAGGATTTCAAAGTGGACCATGTGCAAATTGTGGAAAAGGATCACCCTGCTCATGTCCAAATCCAAAACCTCCAAAATGCCCATGTCCTGAACCCGACTTGAGTGCCTATGTTCTCAAGAGTTCCGTTCCCCCGTGCCCCTCCATGCCAGATTTAAGTAAATATATGCTCAAGACCGAGTGCCCACCGGTACCCGATTTAAGTAAATATGTACTCAAGTCGTCGATTCCCAAACCTCAACCCGTTGTATTAGATTGCAGCAAGTGTCAAAAACCAAAGGGCGACTGTCCTCCATGCCCACGCCCTCGTTGCCCAGAGGTCAAGTGCCCTGCACCGACGGTATGTCCCCCACCGGCTCCATGCCCACGTCAAACTTGCCCACCCACTGTGGTCAAGTGCAAGGCCGAAGATGCACCCGTACAACAAGTGCGTCCTTATTTAACACCCTTGGATGTACAAACCTTTGGTATGTAAATTCACCTCCTTACAATTTTCTTATTATGTACGACAATCAAAATAATAAGAAAAAATAGGATTATGGACACACGATTTTGGGGTCCAAGTGCTTGGAAATTATTTCATCTGGTTGCCTATAGTCAATCCGGTACACCCAGCTTTTGGAAATCGATTCAGTACGTGTTACCGTGCAAATATTGCCGCAGCAGCATCAGTGGGTATTACGAAAGCAATCCAATTCCAAAGTCCGCAAAGGACGATTGTTTTTGGATGTACCAGATTCATAATAGTGTTAATCAAAAACTCCGTGGGGAAGGACAAACCGTTGCACCCGACCCGCCATTTCCCGTTGTACACGAGTTTTACAAAGACCTGTATAATCAAGGATGTACGAAAACCTTTTTTTATGCATGGCCCTTTTTATTTTCCGTGGCATATAATCATCCATACAATTGTAAATCGGATCCTCTTTTACAAGAACCGTATAATGCAAGTAAAATGTCAATCGAAGAAAAAAACAAGTATAATATTTTGACACCCAAAGAACGGATTGAAAAACTGGAAGAATTCTGGACGCTTTTGCCAAATGTATTTCCGTATCAAGAATGGACACACAGTTGGAAGAAACATGCAGGATCTTTAAAAAAAGCACTCCAGTCTCGCAAAACCATGTTACAATGGTTGTGGAAAATTCGCAAAGGAATGGAACATGATTTACACATTTTAAGTACAGATTCCTTTTATGGAATTTGTAAAATGGTTTCATCCTATAGTGCAACACCGTCAAAACAACGTTCAACGACCAACAAGTGTACCAAAACATGTCGAAAACGTCAAACTCGGAAAAATAAGGTCTCCGTGTAAAACAGGATATGGATTTCGGATTGACACAATTTCAAAGGGGAATCCTCTTTTTTCTCGTCATCCTACTTATCAATTACGGCATGGTCGTATATTATGACAAGTATGTAAAAAATGTATATGAACAACCCTTTGAAGGATTTGAAGATGTCAATGACAAACATGTCACGGATGTAAAAACGGAACCGTTGCAAATTTACGATGCCTTTTACGCAAAGATTTACAATTTATTGACACAAGGGGAAAAGCGTACCATGGCCAAGGTGGTCTTTAATATAAATTATTGGAAGAAAATGCAGCCCAAGTTTGATATTTCCAAATGGTCGATTCTCGATGCAGGGTGTGGAACAGGAATTGCATCTGCCGCCTTTGCAAAAATGGGTGCAGGAAAAGTGGTGGCTATGGATTCTTCACCGGCGATGATTGAAGAAGCAAAGTCTGCACTGGAAAAAAATAAAGACTTGACGGATGCACAAAAAGAGGTCATTGTATTTCGAAATGAAACCATGATGAATCCTTCGGCGTGTTCGGCGGGTGAATTTACGCATATTATTGTGTATTATTTTAGTATTTATTATTTACAAGACAAGGAAACCTTTTTCCGCAATGCGTACATGTGGACATTACCATCAGGTCGTATGGCGGTGGAAGTGGTGAATAAATACAAGTTTGACCCGATTTTAGATTCCGCCAATCCGTTGATTGGGTTTAGTTTACAAAAATATAGTAAGGAGCGAATTACGAAAAGTTCGGTGGCGTTTAATACTTTTGATTATGATGCATCGTTTGCCTTGGAAAATGATACTATGGGAACCTTTTCAGAAACCTTTCGATTTAAAAATGGAAATGTGCGTCGTCAAAAGCACATGTTGTATATGACGGGTATTTCGGATATTATTAAAAGTGCATCCATGGCTGGTTGGAAGTATGAAAAATATGAAGATTTAACCACGGCCGATTTTGAATATGGGTATTTATTGTATTTTGTCAAGGCATAAGGATGCGGGCACCACTACATGGATGCGGGCACCATTACATGGATGCGGGCACCATTACATGGATGCGTATTGATACGTCCATGCACGTGCAATTTCATTGTATTTTGCACGATTATGTTCATAGATTTGTGCAACATCTGGGCATAGAGGGTCACGAGGATTTGGATCGGTAAGAAGGGAACAAATACTCAAGAGTACTTTACTAATGGTGAGTGCGGGTGACCATTGTTGTTTTAGAATGTCGAGACAAATTTGTCCATTCGGATGAATATTTGGGTGATAAATTTTCGTTTTAAAGGTGATTTTTGGAGCTTTAAAAGGATAATCACTCGGAAAATGGATTTCAAGATTAAAGATGCCTCCCGTGTAGGGACTGTCACTGGGACCTACAATTACCGCATCCCAGAGATAAATATCATTATCCCGTGGACCGGCACTACACGACTCTGGTGCATCCCGCTTGAGTTCTGCAAGTTCTTTCTGAATACGATTTGCTGCACTCATGTTGTCTTCTGTATCAAAAATTCATATTTTCATATCGTCAATTTTTCGGTAAAGTTGAATATAGAAAATCTTTTTTGAACGTACAATAGGATACAATACATGTAAAATGATATTCTCATATATAATGTTAATGTTGCTAATGTTTCAGACAATTTCTTGTTATGAAGAAGATCAAGTGTTTGAACAATTATTTGAAGGGGTTGAAACTGACTTTCTACAATTAGAAGAGAATGAAGAAGAACCACGACAATTAATATATATAAATCAAGTTTGTTTGCGACAATTACAAGACCAAAATATAACAGATCCAATTCAACAACGTATGCTTTGTGGAGGGGGAGGGGGAGGGGGTGCATATTATGCTCCCTATTACGCTCCGTACTATGCCCCCTATTATTCCTATTACGCTCCCTATTATGCATACTATGCTCCACCACCTCCATACTATGCTCCTCCACCTCCATACTATGCTCCTTACTATGCACCTTATTATGCCCCTTATTACGCACCTTATTACGCTCCATACTATGCTCCTCCACCTCCATACTATGCTCCTCCGCCGTATTACGCCCCACCGCCTGCTGCCTATTGTGGGGATGGGTTATGTAATAATGGGGAAACATGTAATACATGTATAACGGATTGCCCTGGTACCAATTGTAAT
>JACCDP010764595.1_pt1 | contig 22214 bp, 19 predicted proteins | sample 7445841 | NCBI WGS metagenome assembly JACCDP01 (sample SAMN15323441, study PRJNA562643) | freshwater metagenome | isolation source: river surface water | place: USA:Blue River Watershed | collected 2017-08-17
ATAATTTTTCCTAATATCTCTCTGAGAGCTAAAGCGATTTGAATTAGACCGCGAGCGGCTTGGGTTGCTGCGCGCTGTGAGGGTGGCTCTCGCCCGCGTAGATCTTAAGTTTTTTGAGCATCGCGTAACCAAGCGGCCCCTTGGGCAGCATACCTTTCACGGCAATTTCAAGGGCTCGGCCAGGAAACTTATCCTGCATCTTGCCAAAGGTTGTCTCAGAGATGCCGCCGGGGTATCCCGAGTGGCGAAAGTATTTCTTGTCTTCGGCCTTATTGCCTGTAACGCGAATCTTGTCAGCATTGACCACCACAATGAAGTCACCGGTATCCACGTGGGGTGTGAACTCTGCCTTGTGTTTGCCACGAAGGTGGTGGGCTAGCGTCGTGGCAAGCCTGCCTAGTACTGCATTCGTGCCGTCGACGACATACCAGTCCTGCTGGGTGGTTTCTGCTTTTGCTGAAAAGGTTTTCATGTTTATCTCAAAACGGGCACGTTTTTTGCCCCTTAAATCTCTTGGAAAGCTCTCTAGGATAACGGCTTTTGGGCGCTTAGGCAACACTAAAAGACGGGGCCAAACCTGGAAAAAAGCCCGAGCCAGAGTGGCTCGGGACTAAATCCACCACGAGGGTGGAGGAGACGGTCACAAGGGTAGACTAATCTTTGCTGCATTGCAACTGAAAATCTACCGCCCCTAAAGCACCTAATTTTCACAATGTGGCGGGCCCCTGGGCGACCGACTATTTGGGCGAGAGAGATTGAACCTAAAACTAGGAGAGCTCGAATAATCTTAAGCTTGGGACTGAAGCGGCAAAAACTGGATCAGAGAGCTGAAAAAGTGCTGCTCAACGCTAGAATCAAGTCGGACATCCCAGGCAATCGCCGATTGTCATTTTCGCTCTGCGAGAGGCATTTATTGAAATCAACGAAAATAATTTTGTCGGTTCTGGAGCAAGCCATTCATCAGCATCGGGAGGGAAATCTAAAGGCGGCTGAATCACTATATAAACGAGCGTTAAAGCATGCTCGAACTAATGACGTCTACTTTAATTTTGGCGTCTTATGCATGCAAATTAACGAACCTAAGCGAGCGGATCAGCTGTTACTCACCGCGCTAGAAATGAGGCGTGAACCACGGGTACTGTCCGCTCTCGCCCTTACAAAAGAAAGACTTAACGCGCTCCGAGAGGCAGAATCTCTCGCTAGAGAAGCTTGTACCCTTGCTCCGACTAACGCAGGTTATTACAATAATCTAGGGAAAATATTGTGCGCCCGTGGAAATTTTACCGAATCGATTAAGTTTCTAAATGAGTCATTAAGTTACGCAGATAGCCCAGAGGCGCGTTATAACCTCGCCAACGCGTACATCGGAAAAGGAGATCATTGGGGCTCCATTACTGCGTTACAGCAACTACTAGAGCGATACCCCACGTTTCTTGAAGCTAGAACCCAGCTCGGAGCGATCCATCTAAAAAATTCAAATTTCAATGAAGCCATACAAGAGTTTCAGGCAGTTCTGAGGACAAAGCTAGATCACGGTGACTTTAGCCAAAGCGCAAAAGAGCTTCTTCTCACATGGCTTACCTTGCTCGATGTGCCATCTGTTTACACAAGCCAAAATGAACTAGAGACTGCGATCAACAAGGTCGATAGCCGGCTGTCTAAACTAGAGTTGGCTCTCGACAAAATCTCTAGCCATGAGCTAATCCGACTTGAACCTCATATTCTTTATGTGGCATTTAAGATAAGTAATTTTTATTGGGCATATCAAGGTGTTTGTGAGCGCGATCGTACAACACGATACTGCCAAATCCTTCGAGATGCACTACCTCAGTTTTGCTTAAAAGAGGCGAGAAAAAATCCAGCAACGTCCCGCGGCGCAAAGAGAATAGGCGTGATCTCGCAGTATTTCGGCCTGCACGCAACAACATGGATAGGCTCTATATTGACGAAGACTCTCGCACCTGAGGTGGAGGTTATTTACTATGTTGTCAACGACCTGCAGGAAGAAAGCTATATACAAAAGCTTCCTACTCATTTCAAGACAAAGCGCATCGAATGCACCGACCTAACTTTTGGAGGGTTTTTTACTAACCTTCTATCAGATCGCTTAGATTTACTTATCTACCCTGATATCGGAATGACGCCGTTTAGCCGCATAGCCTCGAGTTTCCGACTTGCAAGGACTCAAGCGGTGCATTGGGCTCATCCAGTCACCACCGGTAGTCCCGTCATGGACTACTTTCTAACTAGTGACTTGATGGAAACCCCCAGCTCAGAAAAGAATTACACTGAAAAGATAATCCGACTCCCGGGGATTGGCTTGTATTTAGAGCCTAACGTTCCGGAGGCGAAAATAAAGATGATAAGTGAAGAGACTTCTCATCAATGCGCTAGCATTCAATCACTCTTTAAGTATCTTCCGAAATATGATTACCTTTATCCTGAATTAATAAAAAAGATCCCGAGTCTAAAAATTTATTTTATAAAGAGCGATGTAGAAGCGGACACGATTAAGTTCGTAAATCGGCTAAAAGCGGAATTTCACAGAAATGGATTAGACTTAGAGAGACACGTAACACTTGTCGACAGAATGTCTAAAATTGAACTGCAACACTTTTTATCTTCACAAACATTTTGCCTCGATTCTATTGGCTGGAGTGGCGGTAATACGACATTAGATGCTATCGCCGCATGTGTACCTCTAATCACATGCCGTGGTAACACTCTGAGAGCGAATCACTCAAGTGCAATATTAGAAAAAATATTTTTGCCGGAATTGATTTGCTCATCTATCTCGGAACTAGTGGCTCGCGCGGAACGCCTAGTGTTTGACCAGGATTTTAATCAGTTGATAAGAGAAAAAATAAGAAATAATCGGGAGAATATTTTTCTCGACGAAGAGGTTTTAAGTAACTTTCGAATTTGGCTCAAGTCGCTCTCTGTAAATCCGCTCTAACTGGGCTTCATAGTCTTTTAAATATGCGTGAATATCGAAAAGCGAAGACGCAGACTTCGATTGCCCCAATTGGGTTTTAAGTTGATTTATTCTAGGACGATTAGTACCCAACAAAATAGCCAACTCTTGGTATTCCTCAATTGATTCCGTAACTAAATCTTCAAGACCAAGCTGCACTGATAGAGAATACGAAACCCGACTGGCGAAGCTTTCTCCACGACAAGTTAAGACGGGCACACCTGCCCAAAGTGCATCTGCAGACGTTGTATGGCCATTGTAGGGAAATGTGTCCAGGGCCAAATCACACAACCTAATCCTCGCCAAGTGATCGCCTAAACTGGGAAATCGTTGTGAAAAAACTATTCTCTCTTGAGAGATATTCTTTGACATACACTCATTCAATAAATTTTGGCGCGCGATGTCATTACACGAACCGAGCCATAAAATACCACCTTCAACCTTTCTTAGAACCTCAAGCCAGCAGTGAAACATTTCCGCTGTGATTTTAAACACATTATTAAAACAGCAAAACAACAGTTGCTCGTTCGTGAATCCAAAATCTTCCCTCTGAATGAGGCTATCGGCTGTAGGACGCTCACTATTTGGCATAAAACAGCTGAGATAAATGACTTTTTCGGAATACTGAGCCTCTTGTGCTTCATCGATTAAAAACTTATCTGCAATGATATAGTCGTGACTCTTCGATTTGGTGGAACTCGGATATCCAAGAAAATTTATCTGAATTGGTGCGCACCTGTAGATAAAAATCTCTGGACGCGCACCAGATGTATAACCCATAAGATCAATCGCAATATCAATCTTATGAGACTTGATAAATTCTGAAGTCGATTTGCTATCAAGGTCAGAAACATCAAAATAATGATCAAACCGGGATTCAAGAATATGCGCCTCCGTGTCCGGAAGTCCAGGAAAGAGGGAAAAGCCGAAAACTTCAAACCGATTACGGTCATGGAATAAAAAAATATCTCGCATTAGTCGGGCCACAGGGTGTTCCCGGAAATCAGCAGATATATATCCAATCTTGATACGCTGTGTGTTGTGTGATTTCAAGTTGAGCGGGAACGAGTTGTCGCTCGTCTGACCTGTCCGAGAATTCACGTTTAAAAAATAATTTTGATTAATGTTATTTATGAGTTCAAGGTTGTCGCTGACTGTTAAAATTGGCAGTGGTGACATCACGAAGTCAGGGCTATTTGCGGACTCATGGATGGCCGACAAGAATTTTTTAACGTCCTTCCAATCACAGAGACTCGTTGCGGCATAAAGACCCATTCCGAGAAAAAATTTGCGGCCGCTTGACCAAGTAAGTATGTTATTTTTTACGAAATCGAGTTGTTCCGTGTGCCGATCTTGTACCTGTAAGGTGTATCCATAGCTCTGGAGAAGTTTCTCATTCCTCGGAAACGCTCTGATAAGCGATTGATATATGTCTTCAGAAGCTGCATTATTTCCTTGTCCTTTGTAGAGTTGGGCAAGTTCGAGCCCAATCTTCAAAGACTGGCTCTTGGTGTAACCGGACTGCAGAATTGATAGGGCCGCTACTTGATCCTTTTTTCTCGTATAAACACGTGATAACGCAATCTTTATCTCCTCAGACTCTTGGCATAAAGAAAGTGCTTTTGCTAAATGCGCTAGGGCTTCATCAAACTGATGAAGCCCATAGCATGCAAGTCCGGCGTTTAAATGTGCATTGGCATTTGAGGAATCAAGTCCTATGGCCCTAACTGCGTGATCTAATGCTAATTCATATTCCTGAGTACCAACTAGAGCTGCCGCTAAGTTAACCTGAATTGAAACTCTGTGTTCATCAGCAGCCTCAGCTAGAAGGAACACGTCACGCGCAGCTAAATAGTTCTCAGACTCGAGAAGTAGGAGCCCTTCCTTGAAGAAATGATATGCGTCAGTCACAAATTATCCTACTAGAGATTCATTATTCAGAATATTTTCGACTTGTGCCAACGGCTCTTCCCAACTTGAGCCATTTGACTGGCCGAGAATTCTTATTGAGGGATACCAAAGGGAATTTCCTTGGTCGTCTTGAGCATACCAGTACCAATGTTTCGCAATACCGAATGGCAAAAGCAGTATGGTTCGGGCACCCACCGCTCCAGCGATATGCGCCACTGAGCTACTAGATGTGATGATCAGGTCACAGCTGACAATAATGCTTAATACGCCGTCTAGATCCTGAGTTAGGTCTATATTTTCTTCAATCAATGACGTGACATGATCTCCATCGGTTGCAGCAAGAATGTCTGATTTAGAATCCCCATACTGTAGGCTAACTAGATCACAATCATAATTTCGCAGAGTTTTCAGTAAGAGTTCTAGGGGGATACTTTTATCGGCGGATAGATCTATCTTGAAACTTCGCCATGATAGGCCCACTTTCTTTTTGCCGCGTCGAAAGTCTTTGGAGTCCTGCTTCGGACTTATATATGGGTACTGTCTATTACAGAGGTCATTGGGTTTAGCGAGAACGATTTTTGCCAGATCTACAAGTGAATAGTTAGGGATATCTGTATCTTGATCATCGAATGCAGAAAATAGCATTGTCCTAAAAGATCTCTGCAGGATTGGGACGAGTCGGCGATCGAGCTTGACATGAATATGCTTCGATGGCGGTATTAGGCCCAGAAGCGAGCAAAATAGTAGTTGGTCCCCTAACCCTTGCTCGCCGATGAGGCTAATCGTTGAGCGATCATTTACATCAAAAAGTTTCTTTTTTAAGGCCGCGGACTTATTGTTGGCCTCAAAACTTGTAATGTTGTAGCCGGGCCAAGCTTGGCGATATTTTCCTAGTTTAAGTAGACAAAACGATTGGTTTTTTTTTGAATTTAAATGTTTTGGGTTTTTTTCTAAAGCAGCTGCGTATAAACGCAGTGCTGAATTGAACTCACCGTCAGATTCACGGCATAGGCCCATTGAGTAGGGATAATCCGCTTCTTGAGGGTTGGATTTTGATAGCAATTCAAAGTGAGAGTAAGCGGTTTTAAAACACTTTTTTTGAAAAAGGCTGTTTGCGAGATTTTTTCTAGCGTCAGCGAAATCGGGATTAACTAGGACGCTCCTTTGAAACGCATCAATAGCCAAGTCGAGTTGACCACTTTGCTTATAAAGGTTTCCTATAGTAAACAGTAAGAGCGCGTCATTTGGGTTTTGTCGTATTATATTTGCGATTAGGTTAATCGCATCTGAGAGCCGATTTATTCTGGAGAGCAGCAATGCGCAGTTTGAAGCGAAATCAATATTGTTTTTCGCGAGGTCTATGTGTTCTTCATAAAGCAAAGTAGCTTCTGAAGTACGACCTAAGGACATTAATACACCAAGGTAATTGTTGATGTAGGCAACGTTTTTAGGGGCGAGCTTCAGGGAGGCGGTTAAGTAAGGCTCAGCCTCTGTTGACATATTTTTCGCCATCAGGAGCAGGCCGAGGCAGTGGAGAGTTTGGGGATTATTAGGCTCGGAGACTAGTATTTTTTTATAAAGTAACTCGGCATCATCAAGATGACCTTTGGAGTGCAGGTATAGAGCTTGATCGTGAAGATTTGAGTTAGCCAATTTTTTTAGAGAACAGCTCGAAGAGAAAAGCCCTCGGTTGAGGGCTTTTCTTTTTTGAACAACGGCGCCTCAAATTCGGCGCCGACACCACTTTTAGAACGTGTGGCTGATACCGAGAGTGACAGCCTTCGGATCAACGCCCACGGCTGCGGTGCTGGAGCCACCGTTCAAACCAGGCATTGTGAATGATGCGCCAGATTTGGAGTCGACTTCGGTGAACATACCGTAAACGGTCGTTCTCTTGGAAAGGGCTTTGGTAACACCAACGCTGAACCCAGAACCCTTGCCGTTGCTAACATCCTTGATTTTTCCGGTTGCGTAGACACCATGCAGCGCAAGTCCGTCACCCAGAGGCATTCTTGCCGAGGCTTGGTTGATCGTGATGTCGCCAACGTTGTTATTCATCTCGGCTTTTCGTGAGAACGCGCCAACTGAGAATACGCCCAGATCATACTTCGCACCGAAGGCTGTGGACGTACGTGCTGTGCCAGCAGTTGTAGCGTCTGAATCAGCTCGGGCCACATAGATACCAAGGGGGCCTTGCTCATAGGAGGCTGCGATGTCTAAGACATCAGCTTTTGCGTCGGCGGTCGCGGAGCTACCGTTACCATTTTGGAAGCCGACTTCTACCTGAACGCCATTGATTCTTGGCGAAATATAACGAATAACGTTAGCTACATCACTGCCGAGTTCGCCATTGGTCGCCGTAGGTGCGTTACTTGCACCGATCGATGCTGATAGGCCAAAGTTCGCAGCTTGGCTAGTTTTGGAATCGATATCTTGGTTGATCGTTGTATCGTTTTGGCCCAATTGGATCGTACCGAACCCGCCAGAAAGCCCAACGAATGCCCCACGGTTGAACGAGGAACCTGTCGTGCCAGACTGAGTGCCAGTTGTTGGATTGACCCTCATGTCAAGAGTAAAGGAAGCTTTCAAACCGCCTCCCAAATCTTCTGAGCCGCTGAATACGAGGCGTGAGGTAGTGAGCCCGTGGTCGAATGATTTGAGATACGTATCTGTGCCGCTATCGTAACTTTGGATTCCGGTGTCGATTGCACCAGAAATCGATACGTTTTGAGCAACCGCAATGGCTGGCAGCGCCGAGGCGACCGCTATTGCCAAAATGTGCTTTTTCATTAAAACATCTCCTAGAAGGTTGATAAGCCATCCGGCCAACGTATTTGACCGGATCGTGACACTCGAGACTGCTTGAGCGCTTGTGCTATTGTCTTTCGAGCTCTCAAGGGTCCGCAACGGATTCCGAGCCTTTTTCTTCTTTTTGTCGCAAAATAGCGACGACTCTTGTATGGTACATCTTGATGCTGAAGTTCTCCAACCTCTACCTGAGACTTCTCTCCTACTCAAAGCCGTATTGGCGTGGGTTCGTTTTGGCGTTCCTGGCCACGATCGTACTAGCGGGGACGGAAGCGGCATTCCCTGCGCTTATAAAACCCTTATTCGATAGTGGTTTTTCCAACACCGGGACGTTCCCCATTTGGTGGGTTCCGGTAATCGTCTTAGGAATATTCCTGGTAAGGGGGTCGGCGAGCTTTCTGAGTAGCTACTCGATGAACTGGGTCGCAAACAACATTCTTAGAGATCTGCGTAGTGCCCTGTTTGAACGATTGCTTCTCATGCCGAGTCACACGTTTGACCGAGTGTCATCCGGTCAGTTGATCTCGAAGATCGTATCCGAAGTGACCGGCATAACCGTTGCGGCGACTAACGTGCTCAACACCTTGGTCCGTGATGGTCTGATTTTATTAGGTTTAATTGTTTGGCTGGTGTGGCTTAACTGGAAACTCGCTCTCGTAATCCTCATTCTCGCTCCTGTACTGATATTAACTAGCCTGTATTTTTCTCGCAGGATGCGCCGGGTCAGCGGCGCAGCACTAAGGGCTACCGCCGACCTAACGACATCTGTGGAAGAGGCCATTTCGGCCCAGAAAGTAATAAAAATTTACCAGGGCGAGAGCTTTGAGAAAGATAGGTTCGAAAACATAAATAAGCAATTTCGAGCTCACTCGATGAGAGCCGTTATCGCGCAAGCGCTTCAAACACCACTGACGCAGTTCATTGTGGCGATAGGGGTTGCCAGTGTGCTGACAATTGCGCTTTTTCAGTCACGGCATGGAGAGGTGTCGACGGGAGATTTTGTTTCATTTTTAACTGCGATGTTACTAATGCTCGCGCCCATCCGGCACCTTACTGACATTAATGCCCAACTTCAACGCGGTCTAGCGTCAGCAGAGGTGGTCTTCGCGCTGATAGACGAAAAAGGGGAGCAAGACAAGGGACAATTAACTCTAGGGCGCGCGAGAGGAGAAATTGAGTTCTCGCACATCTCGCTGAAGTACCCGACAAAATCTTATCAGGCATTAACGAACGTGTCCCTGAACATACAACCGGGGACCACTGTGGCCTTCGTCGGACCGTCAGGCGGGGGAAAGACCACAATTCTAAATCTATTACCAAGGCTCTATGAGCCCCTAGAAGGATCGATCAAGATCGATGGAATAGATATCTCTGATATTTCTCTAAGTTCGCTTCGTAGCCAGTTTGCATTAGTTTCTCAAGATATCGTTTTATTTAACGACACTTTGAGGGCTAACATCTCTTACTCAGTTACAGGCGTAGGCGATGAAAGATTAATGGAAATCGTTCATGCGGCGGATCTAGCAGACTTTGTTGCCGCGCAACCGCTTGGCCTTGATACGAATATTGGTGAGAGAGGGCTACAACTTTCGGGGGGGCAAAGGCAGCGGGTAGCGATTGCGAGAGCTATACTGCGCGACGCCCCAATTCTCCTGCTCGACGAGGCAACATCCGCGCTGGATTCGCAGTCAGAGTCAAGAATTAAAGCCGCTATCGATACCCTACGCATCGGCAGAACGACGTTAATAGTCGCGCACAGGCTCTCTACCATTCAAAATGCTGACTGGATCTACGTAGTCGAAAGCGGCCAAATAATAGAGGAGGGTACTCACGCCGAGTTGCTGCAGAGAAACGGCCGCTATCACTCCCTCTATCGGGATCACGAAACTAATGGCTAGTAGGGCTAGATTCACATTGTCCGAAAAGCCCTTAAAGTTGCTGGTAATAAGACTCTCAGCCTTTGGGGATATCGTTCATTTATTCTATTCCTTACAAGATGCGACGCGAAGAATCCCGAACCTCGAAATTGGGTTACTTGTTGACGAACGCTTTGAGGGTCTAGCAGAAATCCATCCCGAAATTAAGACGATACACAGTGTTCGGTTATCACCAAGAACCGTAAGCGACTACCTCGCTTTCCCAATAAGGCTGTGGCGAACCATCAGATCTGTTCAGCGTATCAAATACGATATAGCGATTGACACGCAGGGCATGTACAAAAGCGCGGTCTTGTCATTTTTCTCTAACGCTAGATCTCGTTTTGGCTTACCGAAGGAACGTACGGAGGGATTAGCGCACCTTTTTGCCGGGGAAGTTACAGCTTGCGTTGGAGTTCCCACACTTGGCCCGAGACTTCAATTTGCTGAGGTCTTGAAGTATTCCATAGCTGGCCTAGAGCTGGATTCCGGGCTCACGCTCAAACCTAATCAGACTACAAGTTTTATTGAGGCACCAAAGCGAGTCACTCTGATGCCATTCTCATCGAATTCGCGCAAGTCACTAACCACTCAACAGGTTGATGATTTATTAGATAATCTCTTTACAAAGCAATTCGAAATTGAGGTGCTCTGGGGCTCAGAGGCCGAGCGGGACGTAGTATTGGAAATTAAAAAAAGATATCCTAGGGTGATTGCCCATTCGAAACGTTATGATTATCAAAGTCTCGTTAGCCGCCTTCAAGGCTCAATTTTAGTAATCGGCCCGGATACGGGTTTGATTCATTTATCGTCAGCCCTTGGATTGCGAACGCTAGCGCTGTTCACGGTCACAAAAGCGTCGGATTTCTATGCACAGCAAAATGCCAACAGTTTTTTCTTGGAGGGTAAGGGTAGGCCAATACCCTCGCCTGAGTTGATAGCTTGCGTTAACAAAATAATTTCTAATGCATAAACGTCGAATCGTTTCTTTATACTGGTCGAATATCTCGCCAGCGATAGTCGCTAACCAAAAAAAGATTTTTGCAAAGTTCGGATTTCCGGTAGAGCATTTCAATCTCGATGGTGTCCGGCATACCAGCTTTATTAATAACCAGCTTTCTCAGGCTGATCAACAAACAACAATACTCTTTGTTGACATCGACTGTTTTCCTTTAAATGGGAAAATAGTAGAGTCTGCATTTGAGCATGCGGAGTCTGGTGCGCTGTTCGGAGTAGCCCAAGTGTCAAATCACCTCGATCCCCGTCATAGGTTTGCGGCACCCTGTTTTTTGGCGATTTCAAAGCCTGTCTGGGAGGCGCTTGGTCGGCCAGGCGCCGATACTAATCAGCGGTCCGATGTCGCTCAGGAGTTCTCCCGCGCTGCGGAAATGAACCGTGTGCCAATCGTTTTGAAAGAGCCAGAATTCTGTCTAATACCCAAATATCGCTATCTCGACCGTTATCCGTATGGTATCGGGACTTTCTTTGCTGGGGGGGTATTTCATCTCTATGAGTCGAGGCGGCCCATGTACGAACCATTATTTCATCAAACTATTCAGTACGTGTTGGATAATAAACCGATTGATTACTTAAGCCTCGCGCAGTCGGCGCGCGTTATTTCAGTCAAGGCATATCTCTTGGAACTAGCTAAAAAGCCGTTTCGATTCGCTAAGCGTCAATGGAATAAACTTCGGCCAGTGTCTGGCTAACTTATTGTGTTGCTCTCCGTCATTGTTCATGGGTATAACAACCAAGACGTAGTTGATCGGCAACTGGCGCTTTGGGCTACCTGGCCGAACTACGATGACATTGAATTTATTCTCATTGATGATGGTTCGTCTCCTCCCCTTCACTGGAAGAACCCGCCGAATCGCTCGCGAAGAGCCAGGATTTTTGACGATATCCCATGGAACCAGCCGGGTGCGAGAAACTTGGGCGCCTCTTTGGCGTCGGGCGAGACTCTTTTATTTTTTGATTTAGATCACTTCATCGATGCGCCTGCATTTGGGAAAATTTTGGAACACAGTAAATCGATTAATTCTCAAGAAATTTATAGATTCAGAAGAATCGACCCTTCTGGGAAGTTATTGCATTCGCATTTAAATAGTTTCATGATAAAACGCAGTGCTTTTTTTTCCATTTGTGGTTACGATGAAGACTTTGCCGGAAGCTACGGCTATGACGACGTTTCGTTTTATGATCGCTGGCTTGACAGGGAAAACACTGTAACAGTCCTAGATAGCATCACGCTACGCGTTGAGGAGGGTTACGCCACACGATCGTTGAATCGGAACTGGTCACGCAATCGACGGCTTCGAAAGCAGAAAGTCAGAGAGTTAAAGTTTAAGAAGTCAAGACTTGGCGGGTTGACTGATTATTACGCCCCCGGCATTTGCAACTTTCTCAGGTTTGCAGGTGTCTTTCCGAAAAAGTGTAGCTTGTCGACTCTGCGATTTAATTGGGGCGAGGATATGACTTAATGGCTGATCACTCTAAGCGTGCTCTGTTTATAAAGCCGAAGCATCTGGGTGATACTGTAGTGTTGACTGGGGCAATCTCACTCTTACCCGCAGAGTGGAAGGTCGATGTCTATGTATTAGAAGAGTCAGCTTCGCTTATACGACTCTGCCCAAGAGTCGAGAACATTTATTTTTCACATCGATCCGCGGGTTATCTAACGAGACTTTTCGGAACTATCTCTACTTTTATTCAGATTAGATTGAGAAACTACGACTTGGTAGCTAGTTTTAGTGATCAACCTAAGTCTGCAATTATCGCCCGAATATCAGGCGCTGCGATAAGAGTTGCCTTTAAAAATCGTCGAAGGGGTTTGTGGTGGCACCGATCGTTCACCCGGTTGACTGAGCCGCCAGCAGGCCATGCCGCGTTGCGGGATGCCGAACTAATACGTAATTCCAGTATTAAAGTTCTAACATCTTTGACCCCCCGCTACCTTTTAGCCACATCATCTACATATCGCCTAGATTCTAAATATATAGTTATAAATCCTTGTGCCCGGTGGAAGTTTAAGCAACTGCCCATTAAGGTGTGGCAAGACCTTCTGCCCAAGTTAGCTTTGTATGGATTTGAGATTGTTCTCACTGGTGCAGGATCGAGGGACGCCGCCTATATAAAAGACATAGCGCAGTTTGGCGTGAGCTTCTGTACGCAATTAGTTGACCGATCTATGAATGACCTCTACGCCATTGTTCAAAGCGCTCGCTATGTAATAACGGTAGACTCTTTGATGGTGCATTTGGCGAGTGCTGCCCGGGTGCCTACACTCGCTATATTCGGGCCCACCAAGGAGTTTGAGTGGGGCCCGTGGGAAACGAAGTACCGGGTTGTTAGTCAGACGGACCGCTATCCTTGCCGTCCCTGCGACCGCGATGGCTGTGGCGGCTCGAAAATCAGTGACTGCCTCGAGACCATGAGCGCATCGCTTATCCTCGGTGAGTTTGAAATGCTAGTCGCGGATTCGCGTAACAGCTAATCAGAATTACAGAGATCGATGCTAACCGTTGGATTTCACTCAAACCAATTGGGCCTAAGAGGTACAGAAGTCTCTTTATATGATTACGCTAATCATAATGAGTTAATACTAGGCAATCGATCAATCATTTTCTATGATGAGTCTGCGACTAACGTGCCGAAAGTTATCGAGCGGTTTTCACGTCGGTTCGAAACTGTTCCTTACAGTAGTTTTAGTGAGTTAAAGTCGCTTTGCGCTAGTCGGAATATAGATAGCATGTACATGCAAAAGCATGGGAAGCGGGATGGCAGAGAGATCCCCGGAGTGACCACGATTGTGCATACGGTATTTCCTAATTCACTATCGCAATTACATGGTGACCGATTTGCGTTTATTTCTAACTGGCTCTCACGGATATGCGCAGCTGGCTTTTTGCCTGTCGTTCCTTACATTGTCGAGTTACCAAAAACCAGCGATACCGTTCGCGCTAGATTCAAAATCTCAGATGAGGCAATAGTCTTTGGTTGCTACGGAGGCGAAAACAGTTTCGATATTGATTGGGTCAAAACGTGCGTTAAAGATGTGCTTAGAGCGCGAACGGACCTCTATTTCCTTTTTATGAATATCAAGCCGTTTGACAAACATGAGCGTCTAATATTTCTGCCCGGCTCACCCGATCTCTTGGAAAAAGCAACTTTTATAAATACCTGTGATGCAATGATTCATGCGCGACTTGGGGGCGAAACATTTGGCTTGGCGTGCTCCGAGTTTGCACTTTACGATAGACCAATTCTTACGTTTTTGAAAAGCCCGCAGACAGCACACATCGAAAATCTTTCTGAAAAGATTTGGGGATACCGCTGCCCAAAGACACTGAGTACCCTACTTAATACGTTAACGAAAATTCAATTACTCAATGCCCATCGAATTAAATTCGAAAACCCTTACTCTTCCGCGCGGGTAATGGCAAGATTTAATGATATTTTTTTAGCATCAGACGCCTTGAGCCTCGCTGACCAACTAGATGCGATTACCTTTAAAAAACGACTGCAGATTACAAAATCGATGCTTTTATATCGACTGCAAAAAAAATATCTCTCTAAACGCTTATAAGACAATTAATTTTTGATGGGCAAATACACGGCACCAACTGCAAGTAGGCTAGAGCTGTCTATGCTCTGTTTGCTGTTTCTTTTTCTTCCGTATAGTGAATTTCTAAAACATCTCTTTTTTTTGCTCTACACACTTTTCTGGCTGACAACTCGATTCAGGTTATCTAACTTTGGGGGCCGAATTGATCATATTGACGTGCTGATGATAAGCATCCCAGTCTTGGGCTTAATCAGCACAATGTTCTCCGAGTTTTCTTCGCTGAAGATGCTTGACCGTAACTTTGACATGTTCCGTATTATGCTGTTGGGTCTCATGGTCCGCAGAACTTTATGGAGCAAAAGAGAGATTTACACCTTATTAACGGCGGTTACCGTTGGTGCGCTTATCGCTTTATTACATGGATGGTTCATTTATTTCTATCGAGGTGTCGGTGCCTATCCAATTTTAAAAAGCGTTGGCCATGTGAATCACTCGGCAATATATATACTGTTAGTCGGGCTGTGGCTACTATCCGCTTTTCTCTTGGCAGGCAAGAGAATTCCACTTCTGTTAACTGGAACGTTTTCTTTGTTGTTTTTTTGTGCGCTGATTCCAACTGTATCTAGAGCTGCGGTTGCAGCGTATCTGATTATTGGAATACTCTTGTTTGTCTTGGCTATCGCTGTTAAGGCGCCTTGGGCAAAAACTAAGAGCCTAAGTCTTGGAACAATTTGTGCAATTGTTTTGCTCGGGGCTGCTGGCGCTCTTGTAAGCGAACAAAGGTCACACTCTATGAACCCGGCTGGTTTTTTTGAAGATCGTGTGTCGATATGGCGGACTGCGTTAGTCGTTGTGCCGGATAAGCCCTTTCTCGGGGCTGGGCCGGGCTCTTACAAATCCGTAGTTACTGAAGGTAATGTTGCGCGGTTGAGTCAAGACGTCTCCAAACCCCTTCCTGTCTATTCATATCTTGATCATGGGCACAACTTAGCGATAACCTGGTTGGTTGAACGGGGTGCGATGGGGCTCATCCTGCTCATTGGATTTTTTATACTTGTTTCGAAGGCTATATTTTCTAGTCTTATTCAAAGAACAAATCTCGACGAAGCAGGTATCGCTCTTGTTTCGTTATCCGTAGTCGTGCTGGTGGGAGTGGCCAACACCACCTTTCATCACGAGCATGGATTGTTATCTATTTTAATGGTTGCTCCAATGTTGGCCAGATCTCGCTGATCCCAACGAGTTATTAAGATAGCCAGTAATCCGCAAGTTTAATATCTCTTAAGGTCGGCTTATTTGGCCGATCTAGCGGATGCGGAAGTGTTACGCTTACGTTGGAGAAGGATTTATCATCATCGCGTTGCAAAAATGTTATTTCGACTACACTTGGTATCATTAGTCCATTGACATTAAATACCTTATCTGCATTATTAGGATGTAAATGAACAATCTGGAATGATTGCAATAGTCTGTTGAGGATAGATTCGAAAAGCTCGAAGCGACCTAACGTAGCAAGTGATTCCAAACCATGAAACTCAATAATGAGCACCTTAAATTGCTTTAAAACCTCGTTTTTAGTTGATGCGAGAACGGCATATTCAGCTCCCTCAATATCCATTTGAAGTACTAGACCTTTTTGATTGCCAACCTTTTCTTTTACCCAAGACTCTAAAGAAATACTATAGTCCGAGTCTTTAATCGAGAGTGATTTTTTCTCGAAATAAAAGTTCTCGTGCTTGATTGGTGGACCATCTACGTTTGGATCAATCATATAAACGGGGAGTCCAAGTTTGGCAAAAAAAAGCTCAAAGTCGGAAACTGTTGCTACACCCGGAGAAAAAACACCCGTAATTTCGGCTAGATCATTGGGTATTAAGTATCCTCCATCGTGAGGAGATCCGACGCGCACAAGTTCTGTGCCATGTATAGCGCTCGGTCGAAGTTTGCGAATTAGACCAAGTAGATCATTGGCACTAACGGCCCTATCAATAATCACTCCTGATCTTAAAGCTAGGAAACGAATATATCTGAATAATTTTCTACGCATCTTTATGGAACATTTATGAGTTTCGTAACCAACAAGAATTTCCGAAAGCGGAGGGATTCAGCCAATCCGATCGTGAATTAATCAGAAGAAATTGCTCTGATTAACCGCCCGGCAACAGCGCCAGATTCATGGTTATCTAGAAACGTTTGCCTTGCATTTCTACACTTTGATAAATAGATCTCTGGGTGGTCTCGGCAAGATCTAATCACGTTCTGTAGTTCGGAGAAGCTTGGCAAAATAAAAGAATTTGTATCATTGCATATTTCGAGTGTGGCACCGCACCCATTCGTCATAATAGTTCTCCCAAACGCGAAATGCTGAATAATTTTTATCGGGGATTTTCCTCGCGAAAAACTCGTATTTTCAATTGGTACGATTCCGATATCGACATTGCTAAAAAATTCACGTTCTAATTCCGCAGTATATGGAAGCCAGTCGTAAAAACTCGCTCGCTTTGGCGGGATACCTGTTAAAAAAACGATTTTTAAATTCGGGTCGGCCACCTTAGCATATTCTAGGATCGGATATATGGCCTCGATTTGAAAATGGCTTTGAGGATGCCCAGCCCAGCCGATTACGATTTGGCGCGTGCCAAGGGTCACTGGGGTCGGAGACGGCTGATTTCGGAAAGGGTCAGAAGTCGCGATAGGCACTTGAGTAACCCGGGACTTGCTAAACGACTTAGAGAGTTCGTTGCTTGTAACGGTAACCTTATCAGCAAACTTCTGTACAAAAAACAGTCGGGATTTCACTCTTGCATTAACCAGTGCCGACCAACTGTTGTGGACTGGCTCCCAAATTTTGTCGTCGTAATCAAAGTAGAATTTTGATCTCGGCAGGAGGGCACGTAGAATCCAAAACCTCAATCTAGGAACAATTTTCTGTAAATAGATTGTGTCTGAACGCCAGATGAATTCCAGTGGATTTATGTTTTGACAAGATAGACTGGTTCTTACAAAAAACTGAGATTCAAAAACCTCTTTGAACTGTAGGATTCTTGCCTTTGTACTTGGAGTGTCATTATTACCTCGGCAATAAATTGATAGGGTGGGCATACGTTGCTTCGTGTATACGCGTCTCATTGACTCACCCATTCGGTCAATAGAGATCCGATCTAAGTCGGAAGAAAATTTGGATGGTGTACTAACATCTGTTTTGATCAGATCTAGGCTGTTGCGAATCTCTTTCGTAATCCCGTAGATATCCCTCGGTGCAAATAGTCGGACTTTTTGGTAATCGTGGAGTGCCTCTCGGATACCTGCGAGCGATGAACATATGATCCTGAGATTAAAACTCATCGCTTGCAAAATTGCCTGCGGAACTCCCTCATTCGCATAGCTTGGGAATACGAAAACATCCAGCGCTTTTAAGAATGGACGCACATCACTGACGTGTCCTACTAGGTGTATTTTTTCGCAAAATGGCGAGTTTTTCTTCAATAACTCCAACGAGCCGCGAGCAGGCCCATCTCCTACGATAAGTAGATGAATATTTTTGTCGCCTAGAAGCTCAAAAGCACCTATAAGGTCTGCATGACCTTTCCATGACCTCAGTGTTGCAACACTGCCTATAACGCGATCGCCGCGAGGAATCCCTAGGTGCTCTCGAATATTGTCGTAGTCATTAAAAGGATCGAATAATCTTAAATCAATGCCAGTTGGAATGGACACAGCTTTGTTTTCTGGAATGAACCCGTCTACCGTAAGCGCTTTTTTTATTTCGGAAGAGGTTGTAACTATCAAATCGGCACCGTGGTTATATAGCCAGATAGTGGCAATATTTCTTTTAACGACAGCGCTGACATGCCTAACTCGTACAATTCTGAAGGAGAGATTAAATAGTGCGCGACATAGTGCAACAATCCAATGGTCGGTACTCGAGTGTGCCACCACAACTTCCGGTGCCAAAAACCTCAGGGCTCTCGACACAGACCATAAGTCTAATAACGACTTTCGCGCGAGCCTTACGGGGAGAACCGGAACACCGTCCGTAATGGCTTCTTCGTATATCTTTGATTTTCTATCTGCGAGAATCGTAACTCGCACACCCATTGAGATGAACCACTTTGATTCGCTGAGTATCCTTAGTTCCTGCCCGCCCCATCCATGCGAGGCTTCTGTATGAACAATTGATTTGGGGTAGCTATAGCTCACTGATTGCCTTTCGATAGACCTTGAGCCATTGTTCGATAACTACACTCTCATCCCAGCCCTCAGCTAGACGTCTAGCGTTTAACGACATAGCTTTCATCTTAGATTGAGAGTTAAGAAGATTTGTTATTTTAACAGCCAGATCGTCTGGGTCACGTTCGCATTGAATACCCGCGCTCCCTTCCACAATTTCTGTTGTTGATCCTACATTCATTGTAGTGACAGAGGGCAGCCCACAGGCTAATGCTTCTATTACTGCATTAGAGGACGGATCATACAGAGACGGTAAAACAAATATGTCAGAAGCCCAATAAACAGTTCGAACATCGTTTGTAGGGCCGAGCAGCCGGACCCTATCAGTGAGGCGGTGTTGATTAATAAAACTCTGAACATTATTAAATTCTTTATCCTTCCCGGCGACAACTAAGCTGAAGTCACTGCAAATACGCATTGAGTTAAGTAACTGAAATAGTCCCTTTCTTCTAAATCCCGAGCCCACAAAAGCGACTACAGGCACCTGATTTGGAAGGCGAAGTTTTTCCCTGCAGGCTAATTTCTCCTTGCGCGAGGAGGGCCGGAAGAAATTGGTTCGAACTCCATTTGGAATCAGCGCAATAGTTTCTGGATTTCTGCCGTAAATTCGGATGCACTCGTCACGAACGAGTGCGCTATTTGCAATCAGGATATTATCCTGAGACTGAATAATCTTTTTTTCCAAGCTAAGAATTTGGTGGTGATAAGGGTCGAGGTGCACGAGGTAATTTCTAACTCGACCTAACTCTCGGCTTTGTCTGACGAGCCACGATTTATGAAGCCCATCACCAAGTCTATATAAGTGCCCCCCAAGAACCCTCTCATGCGACTGGGTTAAAGTAAATGCTCCCGTTCTGATTAACTCTGAGGCTTTTTTCTGGAAATTTAAGTGTCGAAGAGCTCTTGGGCCGTGCGATCGAGGTATTTTGACTACCCGATAACCCTTGCTGGCTTCTTCTGGCCAGTGCTCCGCTAATATTGATACAGAGACGTCCTGAGTTGAAAGCCGATCAACTAGACGCTGAATGAATTTTTCTGCGCCACCAAATGGATTAAACTGTCGTCTAATGATTGCAATTCTTAACACTATTTATTCGGCAGAGTTCGAGCGACGTGTCTCCAAAAAACCTCTTGGCTTTTCATTACTGCCGCTAACAACCCGTGGCTTCCATCTAAGAACCCCAATTTAAGAAAAAATCGTAGTAAAAAAACTGCCACAGAGTGGATAAGACCTATTTGGCCGCCTGCCCATGTTGGCAGTTGCTTTTTCTTTCGCCCGGTAGCAAGTGCATATCGCTTGGACTTCTCGAAGATATCATCAAAATCCTGGTACGAAAAGTGAAGTATTGGTGAGCTCAGCGTACCGACTGATCCGTTGACTAAAAGCTTTTCATGAACAGGAGACTGCTCAAAATTGGAATTCGACCGTTGGGAGAGACGAACTATAAATTCATCGGACCAGCCACCGAATTTGAGGTGCTTTCCGAGAAAAAAATTCTGTCGTTTGATGTAAAAGCCAACGTATTTTTCAGAGTTAATTGCACAGATGATCTCGTGCTGTAGATTTTTCGAAACTCGTTCATCTGCATCAATTGACAGGATCCAATCGCTTGATGCAAGTTCGAGGCATCGCTGTTTTTGGATTCCAAATCCCGCCCATTCAGGGACCGAGTAAAAGCGAGCGTTAAATTCGCTTGCTACTGCCTGTGTAGAGTCTGAACTACCGCGATCTACTATGACTACTTCATCACAAATTTGTAGCGTTCGGAGGCATTCTTTTAAGTTCTTTTCTTCATTGTAAGTAATAATAATTGCAGACAACGTCGTTTTGTTTTTTTGAAATGAACTAGTCATAGCCTCTCATTTTCTACGCGTCTTTTGTACGTCCGAGAGAAACGGATTCTTGGTTAATGTATTCCTTAAAAACGCTACGATCACTCCTGCAATGCCTCCGCCCAAAAATGCGAGGAGAACAGCGAGGCTGGTCTTAGGGTAAACAGGTTCTTCCCTGACCTGAATCGGTTCGATTGCGGTGGTTTGATACAGCCTTTGCTCGGCGATACCCGATTCAATAATTGCTACCTTTTCTTTTAATACGGACTGCTGTTGAAATAATTGTTGCTGGGTCTGGGTGAGCAAAAGGGCGCTAATTGGGTCTGATTTTGCGGGGCTTAACGCAATCACCTGGCGGTTAAGCTGGTTGATGGAGTCAGAGGTAATTTTTAGCTGGTCTCGGGCGTTCTGAAGCGCTAGAGCCAAGGTTTTTTCCGACTCGTCCGCCAGTTTTTATGATCATCTTGCAGCAGGGCTAAGGTGTTGTTTAGCCCCTTACTTGCTTGTTCAACTGAAGTCGCGTTTGTGGTGAGCCTCACAAGTTTTGTATTTTTAACCGCAGTGGCTTTAACGGACAGGCTTGACCCGATCGCGCCCTCCAGCCGGGAGTCGAACCCTCCGCTATTTACGCGCTCGATCAAGTTCTGTTGGGGTTCAATATCGGCGCCAGAACCAAAACCAAAACCGGAACCAGAACCAGAACCGGAACCAGAACCGGAACCAGAACTCGATAATTTTCCTATTTGCAGGAGGACAGTTGCTTCATATTGCTTGGGTAATGTTGCGCAGATAGCCAATGCCACCAGCGGACTCACAACAGCGAGCCCCACAATCCATTGCCATTGTTCACGCAGAATCCGCAATAGATCAATAAGAGAGATTTCATCGTCAAAATTCTGCGAATTTAGGGGGATATTCTCTTGTTCTCTCATGGAATTACGGGGGTAGCTTGTAGGCTCAGCTGCTAATTATCTCATTTGCCAGGTTGGTTGTCCTCGCCCGAACCCTATAATTCGGCCATGCGTAAACGTCAAACCTCTGGCTTAAATTCTCGAGTCCAAGCCTTTGTTCTCTCCTTGCCCCGGCCGATTAAGCGTTTGTTGGCTTTTGGGCTTGATGCCACGCTCTGTGTGTTGGCGGTATGGTGCTCGCTTGCGCTTCGGCTTGAAACACTGAGTCCATTCACATTTTCTGGCGCGCTTCCAATTGCGGTATCGGTCGCCCTGGCGCTGCCTATCTTTATCGCTTTTGGTCTGTACAAGGCGATATTTCGGTACTCTGGGCGAGAGGCCCTAGTGCATCTGGCTAGGGCAGTGGGCGCCTACGGAATTTTGTACTTTCTGGTCTTTTCTTTAATTGGGGTTGCTGGGGTGCCCAGATCTTTGGGCTTAACCCAGCCCACGCTCCTGTTTTTCCTTATTGGAACCTCGCGCTGGTTGTTGGGCCGTTGGGTTGGCGCGTCAATTACGGGCGGTGACCGGGCCCTCTGGCCCGGGGTATTGATTTATGGGGCTGGGAGCGCAGGTCAACAACTCGCGCATGCTGTTAATGCTGCGACACAGAGGCGCTTTATTGGGTTCCTTGATGATGACCCTGAATCGCTACTAAAACACTAGACACTTTTCGGCCTAAAATTTTAGGCCACAAGGAGAGTATGATGGGTAAGGGTCAACGGTTTACTGAGGAGTTCCGGGTTGAGGCGGTCAGGCAGGTGACGGAACGGGGTTTCGCGGTCAAAGAGGTCAGCAAGCGGCTGGGGGTCAGTCCTTACAGCCTGTATCAGTGGGTTAAGCGATACGGGGTTCCGACCGAAGAACGGCTGGCTAAGGAAGACCAGGCCGGACGGATCAAGAAGCTAGAAGCGGAGCTGCGGCGTGTCACTGAGGAGCGTGACATATTAAAAAAAGCCGCGGCGTACTTCGCGAAGCAGTCAGGGTGAGGTACGCCTTCATTAAAGATCATACTCAAGAGCACCCGG
>JACCDP010032827.1_pt1 | contig 22213 bp, 40 predicted proteins | sample 7445841 | NCBI WGS metagenome assembly JACCDP01 (sample SAMN15323441, study PRJNA562643) | freshwater metagenome | isolation source: river surface water | place: USA:Blue River Watershed | collected 2017-08-17
AATATTACAATCCATTGATACTTCTCATACCAACCATATTTGTAACTACCCTGCAATTGTAGGAATGTACCTATCTGTCCTAATATACCGAATAAGATACCCAGTATTATTTTATTGTAATTCATATTATCTATTTAGTTTTGTTATACATTCATTAACCTTATCTCTTAACTTACCACCATATCCAAAATCACCATCAACTTGCACATGCCTCCATTGTGGAATACCCATCCATTTGTATTCAGGTTTCAAATTCATATCATCAATTGAAATCCAATTACTAATCTTATTAGCTTTTACCCAATTCACAATTTGAGCTGCCCTTACATATTCCAAATCAGGCATACTTAATTTATTCCATAAGGATTGATGCGTCGTTATATCAATAAGTTTTGCATACACACCATACTCAATGAAAATGTCACTCATTTGTTTTAGTGTGAAATGCATTTTCCAGTCAGAACTTAAAACTAATTCAGCATTTGTCTTATCACATATTTCAGCTAATGCTTCACAATCTGCTTTATCCCATGCGTAAGGTATTGTAAACTCTGCCGATGTGTTTTCGTTTATCTTTACTTTACCATCACCCCATGTTCCCCATGCTAACGGGCCATCTACATCTATGAATATTATTTTCTTTCTCATAACTTTATTCGTATGAATTTCTATCAATATTAATTACATAAGGAAAACGTGGAATACCATCAGGTGTTAAGTTAAAATACTTAATCGTTGCTTCTTTACCTATCAACTTCTTTTTGTTCTTTAACATTTCTGCTGTTTCTTCCCATGTTCCTTTTACATTTGATTTGAATCGTTTACCATCTTCCGTTTCAAATACCATATATCCAGCCGTTCCTGTCCTATTACCCTCACCCTCTACGATATCCAAAATAGTATATTCCTCATCAACAAACGATTTGTGTTTCATTAAAGATTTACTTCTCTTATTCTCATATACTTTATTCAATCGTAACATCTGTCCTTCAAATCCATCATTAACATATTGTCCGTATAATTCCATTACATCATCTTCGTTATTACAATCAGCCGTTGGAACTAATACACAATGTTTAGTAAACGAATACATTTCAATACCAAATAATCTATCCAACTCATAACATCTTTCACAAAAGTTTTCATCTTCACTTGGTATATCGTAAATCCAATACTGAATATTCTTTTTACTTTCTTTTAAGTCAGTATCAGTTGGTTTTGTTTTCTTAACCAATGATACAATCTTATTAAAGTCATTAGCATATTTATCAGCGTATAACTCACCATCTAATATCAAATCAGGATAGGTATCAAATACATTATCTAAACTCTCTCTAATATGTGGTGCTGAAATAATTGGTTTACCATTACGACTAAACATACCATCCTTTGTAACGATACATCTAATACCATCCAATTTAGGTTGTGAGAAAATAGGATATTGAATTTTATCTTTACTATCTTCCCATTTACTCGCCAACATTGGTTCAAAGTATTGTTGTTTGTTTATGTGTTTGATATTCTCAAAGTAACCACTCTCTAACTTCTTTGTTCTCTTTGCAACTGCTTCTAACATTGCCTGTTCTTTATCGGTAGTTGCGTTTGCTCTGCCAACATTCTTACCATAACAAATTGTCCATTCATTTATAGTAATTGCTCCACCAACTTGTCCACTATGTGTTCGGTATTTGTTACCCACTACTTCAATTGTCCACTCTTGCGTTGCTCCTGTCTTTGTCTTTTTGTATATTGTATCTAATTTCATATTATATAAATTTACGATTTTTTATTCATATTACCAAATCTATTTTTTAGGTATTAATTGATTTGATATGTTTGCATGTTTGTGGTATTTCCTTACTATATTGATAAGCAGGACAAGTACAACTCCATAAATCAGCAATACCACCTACATTTTCTGTCACTTCGTATGTTACATTAGGACCTGAACTACTAGGTACATTATGTTTTTTCTCTACTGCATCTAATTGTGTTTCTCCTGCCAAATTAGGTTCTACATTAGTCAAATCTACATTAGATGCTACATCCACCATATTTACGATAACAAATTCTTTAAATGAAGATATTGTTCTCATCAATGATTTCGGTATTGGTAGTTTTTCATGTAAATACCAACCATCCGTTCCCTCACCTAATACACATATCTTAATGTTGTATTGATCCTTTTCCCAATCCATCTCAAATAGAACTACATTATTCCAATGGTTTAAACCACCACATTGGGTTACAAAAAATCCTTCTTTACTTACATCAATTGTAACAGGTTGACTTCCTATTGTTATAGTTTCATTATCTATTTTGTAAAAGTTTTCTGGCTTTCTCATAGTTTATATACTTTAATCTTTTTTAATTTTGTTTGTTTATCTTTATTACCAATTAGAATATCAATTCGTTTTCGGTATCGTTTATTCATTAAATCGTGAACTCTATATGTACCATCATACTTACCTGCACCCACGATTCTAACTTTTGTACCCCAACCCCACTTTTTTCGTAGGTCTTTACTAACGGCAATAATTCGGTGTTTCTTTGGGTTAGTAATCTTAAATCCACTTGCCGTTATATTGGGTGTATCATCCGTTTCACCTATCACTGCTTTGTATGTAGTTAATGTTACAATCTCTGGTTTAATTGTATTCATTATAGTTTGTATTCTTATTTCCTCTTGTTTTATTTGGTATGGTATTAACATATATAACCATAGAAATAACCAATGCTGAATAATCATATTATTTGTTTTTACTATCTACAAAATCACTTTGCATTTTTTTTATTCTTGCTATTTGCTGACAAAATATTTTTATATCTTTAATGTAATCAATTGGTAAATGTAATTGTTGAGTAGAACAATGTAATGTATACCATTTTTCAGCATTAGGGTTTTTATCTAATTCAACATGCCAATCACTACCAATCATTCTAAATCTAAACTCATATTGATTACCGATATCTTCTATTCTAACTCCCCATACATTATCCCCAATTTGTTTTGCTAATTCCTTTTCAAATTTAGCTACCAGTTGTGGTGAAATTTCAAATTTTAATCTCATAACTTATAATTTTCTTTTATGCCTTTCTTCAAATTTATCTTCTACTAATTGTGCAGCTTTCATATATCCTTTATCTTTTAGTAATATGATTGCAAACATATCAGCAGCAATTTCATCATTCGGATTTCTTTCTTTTTTATGTTTCAATAGTATGTGTGCTACCTCATGTGCTTCAACCCATCTTAATTCATTTTTGGTTAGTTTAACTTCACCATCTATGAATACACATGCTGAAGATGTTTCAGTAAATCCAAAACCACATTCATCAAAAATAGGTTTGAGAACATCATATCTATAATCGTCTTTACCTAAGATAGCTACTGCAATGTCACTACGAAACTCACTAAAATATGTTTTTGTTTTCATTATTTATTTGTTAAATCAATAATCATATTTTGAATATTAGATAGTGTTGATATACAATCTTCTTTAAAATGTCCATTACAAACTACAACATAATTTCCACTATTTGTTTTTTCATATAACGATACTTGAACTAAAATTGGTTTAACATTTTGTTGATATATTTCAATATCCATTCTTAATATTTCGGGTACTGAATATGTTGATGGTAACCATTTAAAGTATATCCCATATTTTTTACTCGTTGCATCTACACCTAATTCTGCAACTTCGGTACATACATATTGTTGCTTATATGCAGCAAATACTGGAATAGTAAATACCTTATCCACTAACATCATCGGTCCTCTTTGTTTTATTTCTTTCATAACTTATTGTTTTTAATTTTACCACCAACTTGTGTAATAAACTGTCTTACCATTATTAATAGCTTCCTTTGCTTTAGAAACAAAATCTAAATCATCAGTTAATTCCTCATCACTATTTTCCGAATTACCAAAAAAGAAACCTTTTGTTTCAGGTAAATCCCATTGTTTTAAATCGTGTTCTAAATTATCTAAATCTTCCATATCTAATACAACACAATCACCATTGAAGTCACTACTCTTACCACCTTTCATATCGTATAAGTTCTGCATCCAACCATGTAAGTTAGGGTGCTTACGCCAATAGTGAATTTCTTGTGGTTGAAAATTCTTTGTTTCAAAGTCTACTTCCGTTTTTGGTTTTGCTTTAGTAGAAAAAGCGAACATATCTAATCCCATAATTTTTATTTTAATAAGGTTACAAAATTTCCAAAATGTTTATCAAATACATTTACTAAATGTTCATAATTACCACTCATCATTTCTTTTTGAATGGCATCTTTATTCAATCCTAATTGTTTAGCCAAATTACCGGCTTTACCAATCAATACAAACGCGTTACCATCAGGTCCTGTCAAATCTATTACAATACCTGTTTGTTTTTTACTCTTTATCATATTTTTAATTTTATAATTCTTCAATAACTCCGAAACATTCTGCTACAAAGAATAAACATCCGCCGATGAATATATCCCCAAACATAAATGCCGAACAACCTAACATTCTAACACCACTCTTTAATACACTTACTTTAAAGTGCTTTGAACTTTTACTTTCTTTCTGCTCCATCTTATTAATTTTTAAATGTTTATAATTACTGAACTGATACCATTACTACAACACTATCATCTAATTCCGATAACCTTTGTTCAAACTCATCGGCCATTTCTTCAAAATCATATACTTTTTTTCCATCTTCATCTATGTAATAATAGATGTTTACTTCAATTTTTTTGTTACTCATTTTATTTCTTTTTACTTTTTATTTGAATAATGTGTTTACAATCTTTACCTCTACCAAATCCATGTGCCGGACAACTACATGTCCAAATACCATCATCACTTACCACCTTATATACATTCTTTTTACTACCCTTAACTTTGTATTCTTTTTTTGATGTTTTGGTCACTTCGTTAGTGTGTCCATATTCTATTTTATCCCACAAAGGTTCTAACTCTGTCCAACCAAACCATCTATCTACTTCTATCCATTGAGTACCTTTACCGGTACATACTATCCATTTCTTTCCAGTCACCGGACTTTCAAAACAAAATGGTGGAAAATGTGATTTAATTCTCATAACTTATTTTTTAATATTCATAATCGGCAATCTTTTCAACTGCGGTATCAATCGTTTCAATTAAACTATCAATGTAAACCATACTAAAAGTTTTCTTAATACTACTATTGGTATTGATTAAGTGTACTTCAAATGTATCATCCCAATCCAATGTAATTAATACCCAACCTTTGTGATGATGTCCATTCACTCTAAACATTAAACCCTTATCATTCATATTACCCATTTCATGCATTCCCCAACTCCATACAATAGGGCCAACTGAACGAATATTGGTTAATAACTCCGATACATTAAATTCTCTTTTAAGTAAAGAGAACGAAACTGATTTTACTTTAGTTGTCATAACTTATTATTTTAATATTAGTCTAAATGATTTCTACCACCTGCACCCATAACTCCAAATGAAGCTGTATTCATATAAGTTTCAATGCCGTGTCTCTTAAATGGTTTTGTTTTCTTTGGTTTAATTCCGTTTTGTCTATTATAGCGTTGTGTATAAAGTAATATTAAATCATAGAACCTATCTTTCCAAAACTCTATTGATTTGTTTTCTTTCTTATCATACCCAACTACTCTTTTACTAACACCATACTTTGTCATAATTGGTTCACCGAATATAGGTAAGTAAGTAGTCACTTTTGTTTTACCCTCATTCTCAGCTTTTACTAAGTATTCAATTGCTTTACCACATTCATCTAATGCTTCTTTATGATAACCCGCTTTACTCATCCATTTAGTTTGTTCTATTGTTAGTGCTATGTTCATATTAGTTTTGTTTAAAATTTAAATTAGAATATTTTTTCATATCGTACTGTCTCATCAAATCACCTGCATTATGTTTTAATGTAGGATCCTCATATGATTGAGAAACATTTAAGTCTTTCATCCATTTTTGAAACTCTAATTTTGCCATTGTTTCATTTCTTTCGTTTTCTAATTGTTCCCACATTAATATATTTGGGTCAATATCATTGTTGTAAATAGCCATATTATTTATTTTTATTTTTAATTTTATCAATTAATCCTACAAAAAACAACCACCACCATCTAGGAGTATAGATTATTAGTATTAGAAACACTCTAAGGTTATATCTTATACTATTTCGTATTCGTTCATCTATTCCTCGTTTCATTAGTGTATGTGCCTGGTTGATAACCGGTAACATAAACAACATATAGATAAAAATGTATTTCATATTATATTGTTTTTTGCATATTACGAATTGCTTGATAAGGTGCACTTTTCTTACTTTCTAATGCAGCGTAATATCCATCTGCAAAACTCCGTTTCATATTACCCAATATACGAGCATTAACTACATTACTATTGTTATACTGCATATTCTGTCTTTTGATACCGGTCTTACTATCATAGTTTGTATTTTTAGGATGCAGATAAACATCAATGTATTCAGCTTTACGCCAAGGTACATCATTTTGTGCCCATTTTCTCCAATTTGTCACTACGGATTTTCGGTTATTATGTCTACCTTTCAATACTACCCAACCAAATATTTGCTCTAATACTTTTTTAATTTCTATAACTTGCTCCTCACTTTTCATTGGAATAGTTGCGATATAGTTTCTTGTTCTCATACAATTAATTTTGTTTTATTAGTAGTTTACTACCCAATTTTGGGGTGTTGCTTCTAAACATTCGTAATAACCAAATTTATTTTTCTTTAGGTATCTTCTAGTCGGTCTATTCTTATAAGGTATTTGTAATGCCTTTAATATATGACTGAAACTATTACTACCATTTGTGAATTTTCTATATACCTCATTCATTTCAGTAAAGGTACTACCACCATTTTCATCTACAAAGTCTAATATGAATTGAGATACTCCATTGAATTTGTCACTTTGTTGTTTATCTTTATATCTTTGTTCATCTTGTAATAATGTTGAACGATAATCTTCATCTGCTTCATCATTATCTACAAAGTGTGAATATGCTTTTTCGTATTTAGCATCTTCTCTTTGTTCTGCAATACTATCTAAGTTTCTATATTGACCATTTACAATTCTATCATCTTCCGTAAAGCCTGCACTATCATACTCAGGTCCATCATCTTCATCTTTATACTTTTCAACTACTTCATCAATATATTGAATTGCTTCATCTAATTCATCACATCTTTTGTATAATGCATCCTGCACTATTGTTTCTAACTCCTTTGCTCTTTCTAATTGAGTAACAAAGTATGAACTATCACCATACTCTTTGATTTGTTGTTCACAATCTTTTGTATGTTTACTAACCGCGTAATAAAGGTCATTCAATTGTAATAAATCAATTTTTAAACTAATCATATATTATATTTTTTATTTGTTTTTACGAGCCCACAATTTGTTGGCTTTTTTCTTTTTGTTAGGTACAACCTTTTGTTTATACCTACCATCATATACACCAGCTTCTAACTGGTCACTTCGTTTGTTACTATTTGGCAGCAACTTTAACTTTTGTTTGTTGTTTTTCATATACACTAAATTTACTATCCATTGGAATAATGAATGCGTTGTTTGCTGTATCAATCTTATTTCTTACTTTCTTAAACTTCAATCCTACAATTACATTCTTATCATCATAGTATCTCATATCATATGCATCACCATCAATTACTTCAATACCCATAAATGATTTTGGTAATACCTTACCTTCAAATACCATTGCTACACGTCCTTTGTTAGTTTGTAATAACTCCATAGATTGTAACATATTGTAACCACTAAAAGAATAAGTTAAATCATAATTAGGATATTTTTCCATTAACTTAAAACGATTAGCAACTTTAGTATAATCATAGAATTGAATAAGTGGAAAATACTCTAATATAGTTTTACCATTCAATTTGAAACTTTCTAAACTAATATCGGATGTACCATTGATACGAACTGAAAACTTATAACCTTTAGTATCAGCTACAATCTTAGCTTTAGTAATTTCTATAATTAACCAACTCATAAAGAAATCTCTATGTTCAAAGAATAATTTAGTTTTAGCAATACGAGCTTTATTGATTGCGTTTTTCTTTACGTCAATTCTATTGTGTCCACTTTCAGTTAAACAAGCTGTTCTACATTCTTCCGTTGACATCGGGCATACATTATAACCACTTTGAGAAGCAGGTGCTAAATACAATATATAAGTCATTTCATTGTACTTTAAACCTTTAGCTATTTTTGAACTACTAGCTACACTACCTAAATAAGATAAGCCAGTTAATTTTTTTGCGTTACCAATTGTTGTAAATTTCATTGTATTCATATTATATGCTTTTAATTGTTATAGAAAAAAATGTGGGTATAACCCACACTTTTATTTAGTTTCTTCATTATGTTTAAATACTATTTCAAACTTTCTATCTTCAATATTAAAACTATCTAAGACAGTTTGTAATTGTTTTGAAAGATTATCCAATTTAGACTCATCTTTAAATTCAAAACTAATGTTAAACTCAAATGTTACACTATTCATATTATAATTTTTTATTATGTGACCGTACTTACCCTATCGGTAATACTCAAAGATACAACAATATCTTGGACTTTGAACAGTCGGGCACAATTATTTTTAAAATTCTTGCATGAAAATCAATCAATTACATATATGTTTTTTTATAATATGGGTAAAAATGGATAGACATAGATAACCCATTGAAAATCAATAAGTTATAACTCGTTGATAATCAATGGGTTAGGAAATGGGGTATTATATTAAGGTTTTTTGTAATATGTCCCCTTTATTTTAGGGTATTTTTACCAAGAAATTTCCCAATCTTTAAACTCCGCAGCTAAACAATCTATTTTGTAATCTTTTCTGCCACCATTAACTTCTTGTATCTTATTCTTTGCTGTATTTCTAATACCATTGATACCATGTGTTAATTCTAAGTTGTTACCATCTTTGATTCCTTTACGATAGTTTGACTCGTTATGCCAAATATGTAAATTCATTTGTGATAATACTACAATTGCTCTAATAGTTTCTGCGGTCACTACACCTTTATTCTCATCTAATAAGATTTGAATATCATTCACTATATCTTTAATTTCTTGTGAGTATTCTGCTTTGTGTTCAGGAATGAATACTTCTTTTAATTGAACGATACTTAATCTATCAATCAATTCACTTAATGTTGGTAAGTATTTTCTTTCTTTGCTCATATATGTAGGTTTTTTATGTAACTAATTAATATTTGTTGGTTGTTTTTAATTTCATCAAAATATTCATAATATAATTTATGTAATTCTAAATATGATAAATTTGATAATTCGTTTACTTTAGAACAAAATTCATTTAAATCGTACCCAACATTACAATAATATAATGGACAATTAAATGTCATTCCAAAATGCTTCTTAAATTCTTCTAATGTATTTTCAGGTCCCCAAAAACAAAATGGTACACCAAACAATATGGGTTTCCAAATTTTTTCCGAATAATGTAATAGATTAGTTCTATCTACATAAAAATGATATGGAGTATTATTACTATATCCTTCGGTTAATACTTCAAAATAGACATTAAAATAATGTGTTAAGTTGGTATTGGGTGGTGAAAAGAAAACTGGATTTTGTATTTCATTTGTAATATTCCCATTAGTATCAACTTCTTTACTATTTAAACCATCTAATTCTATTGGTAATAATTTATACGCTTCTGAATTTTTTATGTATTCTACATCATAGTTAGATATATTATAATGTCCAGGATTAAAATTTTCATTTTCTATATTCCAACAAAAACTTACTAATCCTTCATTTAATTTATCCCCTTTGTATAAAGACTCAAATATTTTAAATCTTTCTGTTCTTAAGTGATGATTTAAAAACAAATATTTTTTTAATCTTTTTTTAGTATTTAATATCCTAGTATGAATCCACATCATAAAATCTAAACTATCCCTAAATGTATCTATAAGTTGAAATGCATGTATTGGAAAAAATACATGTGATTTGTATTTATTGTTCGTAATATTTACTGTCAGTATTTTTAAATCTACATTTTTTATTTTATCTTCAAATTCCTCTATAACTTTATTTTCAATATAAGTTTCAACTACCGTAAAATCTATAATTAATTTATTAGGATTATATTGATTTGCGAATTCTACAATTGAATTAACATTTGGATATGGTTTATTATCCATCATGTGAATAACAAATATATTATCCATTGGAACAATCTTTATGTGATAGTTTTGATTATTAGATTGCTCAAAGAATTGATTATTTTCGTATTTAAAATATCTTATCATAGTGAAAATAACTTAATAGTATTCTTTTTTTCTTCTTCAATTATCTTTAATAAAAGATGATAATTATATTCACAATTAAAATAAGTTTCTTCTACTAATTCTCTTAACTGCTCTATATCCATATTTAGGATATTATCTACAATTTTAAGAAACTTATTAAATCTTCTTTCATAAAATACTGCCTTTGCATTATCTTCATGTCTTAATTCCCACATTAATTCTTCAAATTCCGTAGTATCATCTAATTCACTTGCATCATATAATCCTGGAAATAGTTTAAATCCCATTTCCTCTAATCCTTTATAGATACCCGCACTACCAAATATTAAAAATGGTTTTCTACATACAATAGGTCTAAATGATTTTTCAGTAAGAGAACAGAAGTTTACACCGTCACTAAGGGTTTCTATTACTAAATCTATCAGTGCATTATTATTCTTTTCAAAGTTTACCCACTTACAATTATAGTAGTGTCCACCTTCTAATTCATTTTCAAATACTTTAACAGGAAACTTATATTCATCATCCACTACCGGTAACAATACTTTATTACCATCACGTTCTCTCTCCGAGTATGCAACAAACTTTTTACCCTCATCCCATTGTCTAAAAAAGAAACTGGCTTCACATTTACTTAATTGTCTATTATCCATTAAGTGTTTATATAAATGTAATCTTGCTTCTCTAGGTTGATTGTTAGTAGTATAGAAATGTTTTTGTGCCTTAGAACTATTAACTACGATGTTTTCCTTTTCAATTTTTTCAAGATTATTCTCTAAGAAATAAGGTAAACATCCTAAGTTATAAATTACATTAATGTTACTCCAATCAAATGACCAATTCTTAGATGCTATTGTTACAAATACATTTTCTATTTGTTTACCAAAGAAAGCATTTAGTAAAAAGGTTAGTTGTTTTACCGGTCCAGATACTGTCAAAAAATCCATATCTTCACCATAAAATATAAACTTCTTAATCTTACCTTCTTTCATTTTTTGTAAGATAACCTTCGCTTCAGGTAGAGTTATAAAATGTGGGATAACTGATGAGATTGATTCGGTATAAAACATACAACACACCTCTTCATCTTCTACAAATTTTATATCACCATATTTTTGGACACTAAATATAAATTGTTTCATATGTCCACTGCTAATGAAATAGTTTCTACTTTCTTCTGAATAAAAATCTAAGTCGTTAATTCCGTTATTTGATTTGTATTCTAAAAATTTAATCTTCAGTTCTTGCATAACTTTTATAGTAAGTATATAATTCTATTAAATCACCATCAACTTTCTCTATTGCTTCATCCCATAAATCTACACCAAATACACTTTGTAAATCCTTTCTTAATTTATAAAGTATATTTAGTTCGTCTTTATGTGCTTCTAATTGTAGTTTGATTGCCTTTAATCGTTTCATTCTACTAGCATCTAACGATACTTCAATACGATTTTTTTCATCAGTACCACCATAGTTTTTATAAGTTTCATCATATGCCTGTTTTGCCTTTGATTTCATTTCATCTGCTTCTGCAAATAAATAAGAATAATCATAATCACCATTCTTAATTTTATCAAATATTGGAGCGTGAGCCGGTAGTGGTTTATTCTTTCTACCTTTTGTCCACCATCTATACGGATTATATCCCATAACTTATTTTTTTATAATGAAAAACTTTCACCACATCCACAAGTTCTACTTGCGTTTGGATTTACCCATTGAAATCCTTTACCATTTAAACCATCCGAATATTGTAATTCAGTGCCATATAGATATAACATTGATTTTCTATCTATAACTACTTTTAATCCACCATCAAACTCAAACCAATCATCCGTTTCAGTTATCTTATCATCAAAATCCATTGTATAAGATAAACCACTACATCCACCACCTTTTACACCAACTCTTAAGTTATGTGTGTCAGGTGTTATACCAGCTTCTACCATTAATTGTAGAATATGTTTATGTGCTTTATCGTTTATTTCAATCATATATGCGATTCCTCAAAAACTAATTCTTCTAATCCATTTTTCTTACGATAATCATTTACTGCCGATTTGATTGCATCTTCTGCCAAAACCGAACAATGGATTTTAACTGGAGGTAAGTGTAATTCCTCTACCAAAGACATATTATCTAATTTAACTGCCTCATCTAAACTCATACCCTTTAACCACTCAGTTGCAAGAGATGATGCTGCAATTGCAGAACCACAACCAAATGTTTTGAATTTAGCATCAGTTATAATTCCATCATTTACTTCAATTTGTAATCTCATTACGTCACCACATTCTGGTGCACCAACCAAACCTGTTCCTACATTTGGTTTACTTTTATCCAAAGTTCCTACATTTTTAGGATTTGAATAATGGTCTAAAACTTTGTCACTATATGCCATAAATTATCCTCCTATTTATTTTGAATTTCAAATGTTAATCTTCTAATATATAATTGATTCAATTTATTACCAATCTCATTTGCCAATACTTCATCGCCTGTTACTTCAACAATAGCAGCATAACAGTCTGCATAACAAAAACGATTGTCGTAAATAGAATTGATAGTATCAATTGTTTCTTGTGCTCTGTGTTCCCAATACTCCTCATTTAATTTTTCTTGCAAAAGATACTGCTCATAAATGTAATCTTCATCATGTTGAATATCGATTGGTTCATTAGTTGGTAATTGTTTGTTCATAATATTCTTTTATTGTTTGTTCTATAAATTTTATTGCTTCACTATCACCACTATATGCATCATACACTTTTGTATAAGTATGTACGAACTTTTCTATTCCAAATGTGTCTAATTCCCACATTACTGAACTAAGATTTTTTATATAGCAATGATTAAATCCCATTATTGATTTCTTTGTTTTATTTTTTCAGCCATTCTATTAATAGATTCACTCTCCGTTGATTCTACAATAGGTTTTAATCTATCATATAAACCATCAGAGAATACTTCATCCGTTCCCTTATTTTGGTTTTGTACCGCTTCTCCTATATGTGCAAATCTTTTTACTTTATAGGGTGAAAGGGGTGCAATATGTTGTTTAAGATGTGCGGCTTTAGCATCAAGGTACTCGAATAATTCCGAGTCGGTCATTTGTTTTAATTCCTCATCTGTTTTATTAAATTCCATAACCAAATATACTTATAAATAATGTGATTAACAAAAAAAGGGGAACATTTCTGCTCCCCTTTGTTTGGTTATTTTTTCTTTTTTGCAACCACATTTGTTGAGTACACTTTTCTCATCTTTTTGTAAGATTCTGGGTTCTGTGTCTTTATATGATGACATTCTAAACATAGAATTTCACAATTATCCAATGTAGTTTTACCACCTTCACTATATGGTATAATATGGTCTCCCTCATATGAACTGGTGTTATCCACATCTAATTCATCTTTACAACAAGCACATTTGTTATCTTGTGTACCTAAGACTTGTTGTTTTTGTTCTTTTGTAAATATTCTTTTAACATCTCTTGTTTTAAGAATACCATTTTCTACTAAAGATTCTTTAATTGTTTCAATTACAAATTCTAAAGTTATAGGAGAATCACCCGCAGTATAACAAGACGCAAATGTGTTATCTCGCTCTCTAATTGATTCAGGTAATTCGTTATCTTCATTATAGTTGTCTTTATCAACTAAATAATCCATTTCATATGCCCAATCATTTAATTTAGAGTTTTGTTGTTTCAACTTTTTAATAACATTCATATATCCTGTTTTCATCAATTTTGAATCAAACTTTTTCTTAGAAGAAATTAAATCCCATAATACAATTAAAAGAATCATTATATCTCTTTTTTTCCAAAAATCTTTAGATGCTGATCTTTCAATTACATAGTTAGCTGTTGATAATACTTCTTCAATAAGAGGTTTCATTAACTCTAATTGATGTTCACTTTTAGGTGTTTTGGTTGTACCATTAAAATCTTCGTACAATCTATCAATACCCGTCTTACCAATATTCGTATATCTCCCAGCAAAGCCATAAACTAATACTTTAGATATTACTTCTTGAATTGCCTTACCCTCTACTGCCATTTTTGGTATATGTATAAATTCCATTTTAGATGTATCTACTTTTAGAAAGTTATACCATGGTGTTGCACTCAACACCATTTCGTTTAGATAGTTAGAAAGTGGGTTATCAAATGATGAACGCTTATCTTGATCTGATAATGTATTTTGGCTATTTACATCAATAAATCTTTTGTGTTTTTCTGCTTTTGTAAGTAAAGATTCTAACACAATAAATGCATAATTTTCTAACCATTGTTCAACATATTCAGTATGTTCCGAATAAAGTGTTTGCCAATTCATACCACTAACTTCCTTTTTAAGCCCATCTACATCATAGATGAAAGTATTATCAGGTAGGCAAACTTTATTATCTACCACATCACTAATACATTTTGTTCTTTGTTGACCATCCATAGATTCTACTGTCGTGCTTAATGGCTTACCAGTAATATCATCTATTGTCGTAACCCATTCTATCATACCCATTGGTTGATAGTTAATCATATTGGAAAATAAATTTCTCTGCCAAGGATGGCCTTTACTACCAGGAGGATTAACAAATAAATAATAACGCTGAAATGAAATTGGATAATCTACCTTTGTTCTAAGGTTAAGAAAATCTTTTGCCGAATAGGCATTTAATGTAAACTTTACATTGTCATGTGTGTCCTTTGTTGATTCAAATAAAGGATTCTTTGTAGCAATTTTACTCGCCATAATTGTTTTTTCAGTTTTTTATGTGGTGACTCCACTTTTGGATGCAAATACACCGGTCTTTGACCATTCGTATTACGCGTTTAATAATAATTAAATATACAACAATTTATTCTATCTACCAAATTAAATGTTATTTTTTTTATATAAATCAAACCATTTTTTACCCATTGTTTCATAATTCATATTGAACCTTGCCGGCATTTGCTTCCATACATTTGGGTTGCTGTATGGTGAATTGTTTGGTTTACTCCATCTTCTACTATATCTCATATAATTGTAGAATTGTAAATAAGCATTTGCTTTTTGAATGTACTCTGTAAGATTAACAGGCAGTTTCCACTTCTTAATTAACTTTACTGAGCGTATTTCGTTATCATGTTCTAAGTTTCTTGCTCTATTAATGGCATCTTTTACACTTCGTATTTTATTTCCACTTAACCAATGTTCTAAATTATTTAGTCCAGTACCACCCTTACGCCATGGTTCACAATTATCTACCCATTGTGTAAGGTGTGCATATTCATGTACTAATATACCTAACCAATCTTTGTGTTTACCTGCTACAACTAACATTTTTTTATCATCATCAAAGTAACCACTACATCTAATATTACCACTTAATACCAAATACTTAACAGGTCGTATTTCACATTTTATACCTACTTCCTTACAATGTCCTTTCACATGTTCTATAAAATCCGTTACATTTTTAGTTAATGCCATTATGTTAATATGTTTAATTAGTTAATAAAAGGGTTTCTCAATTCAGGCCAAAAATCTTCATCTTCAGTACCTGCAATTTCATCCGTGTCACTATAACGATACTTTTCAATGTCACCATCATAGTAAACTTGTCTACCTGTTTCCTCATCTATATATTCTAACTCACCTTCCATTAAATCCTCATCTTCACCTTTCACTTCATAGATACCACAAAAGTTCATACCTGGTTCTTCAAAGGATAATGTGAATTGTAATGTAGGAAATGCTTTTGCTACATATTGTACCCAAGCAGTATTAGGTGCCCATGCTGTATCGTAATCTACACTAAACAAAGTATCTTCATCATCACATATACAACTTTCTGCTGCATCCCACTTTGTACCCCACTTATCTACTCTCCAATTGTACCAATCCGTATATCCGTATTTTTCTTTTAACTCACCGATATGCTTTTCAAATGCTTTCTGTCCTTCTTCATCGTGCAATTCACCTCTCCACATTACCGGAGATGTTTGTTCTAATAACTCTTTAGGTGTAGGATATAATATTTCCATTGTGAAATTTAATTCACTACCTTGTTCAGGTTTAACTAAAGTTAGTTCTTTGAATTTAGTTAGTTCATGTTTATCACCACTAACTGTCAATCTATTTGTGCACCAATTTGGCATATATTTAGGTTTTAGTTTTATAAAAAAGATAGGGATGCAAAGCACCCCTATCATGTATTAGTTTTGGGTAGGGTAGTATGAGTATGAGTATGAACCCCTACCCGCTACTACTACCAAACTATTGTATCATCATTACTATCATCTTCTTTCACTTCGTTGAATAACTTTTCACCCTCATTCTCATCAACCACGTACTTTTGAATTAACTGCTTGATATAAGTTCTTTCCGAGTCCATACCACCATCTTGCGAATAGAACGGGAAGATAGCTACCTCAGCTGCTTCTAACAAACTGAAACCATCATATAACAAACCAGCCATCTCTACTGAAATACGAGTTGAAATAGCCGTAGTTAATTTACCAGCTTCACCTTTGATTTGGTCACGTGTGTGAGCGGCAATTTCAGCAACTGATTTCAAATTGTAATCATTTGTATCAGGATATAACATCTTTAACAATTCATATTCTTGATCTGCATTTAAGGTATCTACCTCAATTGTTACAAATCGATCGAGTAACGCTCTATCCATAACACGCGTTGCAGTATATTCACTACCGATATTTGCAGTTGCAATAAAGGTAACTCCCTCTGCCACTTTAACGATTGGTGAATTTTCTTGCTCATCTAATCGTAAGTATCTTTGTGTTTGGTCTAACACGGTCATTAGGATATTAGCAGCTTCTGGGTGAGAACGCGATAACTCATCTAATAATACTACTGCGTAAGGTGTTTTGATTGCTTTTACAAACGCACTCTCACTAAAATAAGTACCAGTCGCTTTGTTAAAATGTGTGTTACCAATCAACGCTGCACGCGGGTCTTGTGTAGCACCTAAGTTAAAGTAAAAGAAAGGGCGTTTCAATGCACTTACTAATGCTTTAGCTGCCATTGTCTTACCACTACCAGCCGGTCCTGTCATCATAATATTACGAGCGCGAACAGCCGAGCGTAATAAATACTTCCATTTTAACTCATTCATAATTAAGTTAGCAGGTTTTAAAGCCATACCGTCTTTATGGATGAAATCAATAACATCTGCATGCTCCGTTGGATTTTCCACAATTGTTTCTGCGATATCCGTATTCATCGGCTTAACTAACATATCCGTATATTCTTGCATATCTACCATACGGAAAGATTTATCACCATTTTTGTTAATGTGTGCTCTAATTGCTTTTCCGTTTGTATGTGCTCTCTTTCTTAAAGAACTACCTACAATTGTTGATGCTGTACTATCTAATACATCACCTTTAGTGTTTACTAAATTAAAGCGAGATTTAATGTTCTCTACTTTGTAAATTTCGTTTGTGTAACCGAACTCTGTGTTTTTTACTTTACTCATACTTTTGAATTTAATGTTTAATGTTTAATATTTTTTGATTGGGATATACCCAAAGTTACGACTTTTTTGCTAAACCACCAAAACTATTTTTAAACTACTGAAAATCAACGAGTTATGCACCATTTTTTAGTGTAATACATAACTCATTGATAATCAATTAGTTAGGTTTTGGTGTATTTTTTACCCTTTTTTCATAAATAATTCGTTCATTGTTTTAACGATAGGTACAACTTGTTTCACGTCAATGAATTTACTGTCACTTCCGTACATTACTTTGAAGTTATCTTGCGAACGTCCATATGCACTATCACCTACAAAATAACTCATAACTTTAATACCCATATCCTTAATTTGTCCTACCATTTTTTTAGTGTGAAACAATGCATTTTGTCCACTATATTGGCATTGGTCATTTGAGAATGAAGGCTCACCATCACATATGTTTAATAAGTAACTATCCATATCTTTGTTACTCTCTACAAAGTGCTTCATTACCGCTTGATAACATAAACCCTCAGGTGTTGTACCATTAGCTTGCAATGCAGGGAACAATCGTTTCACTTTCTCAAACTTGTCAAATCTACTATCATACGCTACACATATATAAGGTTTGTTACCCCATGTACCTCTAATAGAAACTTGCACATTTAAGTTAGATACCATTGAACCTGCTTTACAAAGTGCAATTGCAACAGCTAATGCATCGTTCCATAATGAACCACTCATTGAACCACTACCATCTAAGGTAATATGTAACATAACTTTCTTAAATCGGTCAACTTCTTTGGTACTGAATACATTTTCGTAATCATATCCTAATGCCGCTACTAATCTCTTATCGATTCTACCATTCTTTTGACGTGGATTGATTGTTTCACGTTCTTCACTTCTAACTGCAATACGCTTACCTAAGATAGTACCCATTACAATACCTCTGCGTAATGTTTCCTCATTCCATCCGTGCCATTTATCATCATAGGTATTCCAATATGAAAATGGAAAATTATCATCTTTCATTAATGCTTCTGTCATTTTCTTAGAAACAATACATTGAACAGGTTTGATATAACCACCATTTTCCAATTTAGTATCACCCACTGTCTGCATATCAGTACCACTCTCCGCTATTTGATTTAAGGTATCATTCTCTTTCTTTGTAATAGATTTCTTTTTAACATTATTGTTTACAAAGTCTTTTTGTTTCTTAATAGCTTTCTCCAATTGCTTCATAGCGTTTGCAGATAACTTAACTGGTTTACTACCCTCACTATCACCTGCTTCACCCAATTCAAAATCTTCACCTAAATCATCAATTTCTTGCGGCTCAGCATCACCATTCTCACCCTTATCACTACCACCACCTTTACCATCTTTGTTTATATCAACTAAGATATTTTTTAAGATAACATTAGTAATTTGTTCTGCTACATCTAACGAGTCTTTGGTTGATTTTAACCTACCGATATTTTTAAGGTCTAACAATTGATAGATTTCTTTCAAACCTTTCAATTTGTTTAAGTCGGTATTTTGGTTTGTAATGTTGATAATACGGAACATATACGATTGTAATGTTTCATCCGTATATTCATCACTCTTTAACCCCTTATCAATTGTACTATCATAAAAATACTCATCATACAAAGCTCTATAATAATCTCTATAACCTGGACAAGTATTGTAGATATGTTGGTCAATACGTCTATCCTCTACAAAGTTTACCAATGATTTAACTACATCAAATAATTGTTCTTTGTTTTTATGTATATCAACCACATCAATAGTAGCAGGATCTAAACCAGCTGCTTTGGTAAAGTTATCAAACATATCATTTGGTGCAGTGTATTTAGGCATCAATTCAAAGTCAGTAAGAACAATATGCGATGCTTCGTGCAATGCTAAACCTACTGCAATATCAAACTTCTCAGGTTTAACCTCAGCTGATAATGTTACTGATTTACCATCCGTATAAGAGTCACCTTTGATAGCGAACTTAACAGGAATAGGTTTGTTAGTTAAAATGTTCACAAAGTTAGCAATTGCTCTTTTGTGTGCATTCAACTTAATCATTTCAGCCGTCGATGTTTCAACTTTAGATGGTTCTGCTGTTTTCCATGCACCACCAGTCCAATATGTGGTAGGAGTATCATACTGAGCCCATTCATCGGCCCAAAAGGAACTTGCTGATTTTTTCTTTTGTTTTGAATAACTACCTTTTGTAAGGTAGTCTAAAGTACCTGTCTTAAAACTGTCATACCAACTCATACTATATTGTTTTAAATTTTAATAATTGAAGATAGTAGGGGAATCGAACCCCTACCAATGTTCCAAACTATCTTATGCAGAAATCTTAGCTCTGCTAGCTAATTGTTGTAATCTTTGAGAATAGTACATTGCTCTACTAATGTAGTAAGTACGCTTTTGCTCACTCTTTGTAGTGTTAGCGTTAGTCAATGCTTCAGTTAATTGGTTTGAAATAAATTCAAATTTAGACTTTAAAGTAGTCATACTTGTTTTTTCAGTTTTTAGTGTGGTGACTCCACATTTGTTTAGAATTAAAAAGTTTAATTATGTTTCATACCGCTACATACTCCGTAACCTTTACGGGCGGCTAATCTATTAAGATTGTTTGCTACTTCCATTGGAACGATTTGTATTTCGTTACCGGTTTTATGATTAGCGATTGCTACGCCACCCATTCGTTGTGTTGTACTACAATTACAACAACTGCGATAACCGAATTTAATAAATCTAAGTTCGGGCATTGGGCCGTTACATTTAATACACTTAATCATCTTTAATTTAGGGAATTTACTCATACTCTATAAATTTTGATGTTTGGATATACCCAAAGTTACGACTTTATTTTCAAACTACCAAATATTTTTTAAAGTTTTCCACAAGTTATTGACATACAAAGAGTTACATATTAGGTTTTTTTCTAATATCGTAACTCATTGATAATCAATTAGTTATGAAAATGGGTGTAATTCGGTATATCTTTTAAGGATTGCCCTAATATTTTCACTACCCACAGGATTAGCTGAATGTATTAAATATTCTGGCATAGGTAATCCGTTTTCCGTACAATATTCAACTAACCATTTTGCACAATCATATCCCGTTTTTTCGGTGAAATTTGCTTTTAACGGGTCAGGTGGATTTTCTCTACCACCATTATCAAAATAGTAGTTTATATGTTCTTCACCTAAGTCGTGGTCAAATGATACGATATTTGGAATACCATTAAGTGCTATTGTTTCTACAAATTCACTAAAACATCTAACAATTTTCCATTTTAAATCTTTATATCTTTTGTCACCCGTCTTTTTGTATGATTGAGAAGGCTCTCTAATATCATCTAAATATAAATTGTAACTTTCTTGCATCTCTTTTTTCCATTTAATCATCTTCGTTACTCCATAAAATAAAAAAGGGGATAATTTCTTATCCCCTTTTATAATTACTTAACTTCTACTGAGTCAGTTGTTGTTGAATCAACTACTGCTGTTGTTGAATCACTTACTACTGCTGTTGAATCAGTTTTTACTTCGGTTGTTGTTGCACCACCACACGCTACTAAAGCTGCGATAGCGAAAATTGCTAACACTTTTTTCATTTTTGTTTGTTTTTAATTTTTAATTGTTTATAAGTCAAAGATATACTTTATTTTTGAAACTACCAAATTATTTTGTGGTTTTCTTTGTTGCTGATGTTTTAGGTTTCTTTGTAGTTGCTTTTTTAACTTTAGCTTCTACAACTTCTACTTTAGCTTTTGCTTCTTTAGTTGCTTTTTTAACCTTTGTTACTTCGCTTTTTAACTTAGTTGCTGTTTCAGTTGGTAATACAGGAGTTGCTTCAATTACTAATTCTTCAACTGCTGTTTCTACTTTTTCTACTTTAGAGAATAAGTTTTTAATGAATGTAAATAATCCCATTTGTTTTAATTTTAGTTATTAATTATAAATATAATGTAAAGATACGAAAGATTTATCAATTTTCCAAATATTTTAACCCAAAAAATTCGTAATTCTTTATAACTGATTGACGCTCACCTAGTTGTATCGCCTCATCTTCACTAGAAACAATGGCGTCCACAGGACATTCAGGTATACACGCACTACAATCTATACAATCATTAGGGTTTATATACAATTGTATCCCTTTAAGCCCATTTTGCTTTGCTTCGTGGAGTTCTTTCCCCTCACCGGTAGGATTGATAGGTCCATGTATACAATCCATAGGACAAACCTTTAAACACCCACCATCACATACATCCGTACATTTACTTGTTATTATGAAACTCATAATCCAATTGATTTGAAATCGATATCCGTAAATCCACCATCTCTTTTTAC
>JACCDP010437402.1_pt1 | contig 22203 bp, 17 predicted proteins | sample 7445841 | NCBI WGS metagenome assembly JACCDP01 (sample SAMN15323441, study PRJNA562643) | freshwater metagenome | isolation source: river surface water | place: USA:Blue River Watershed | collected 2017-08-17
GAACCGATTTATCCCTCAAAGGTACATTAAATTGTCGCTAAAATTAAATTGCTTTAAATTAGGGCCGTGAACGATGCTGTCCCATTGATTTTAGAGGAACTCAACCTGCTTGAAAGGGAACTTTCTGTTTTCAAATCCAACGATTTATTGGTACAATTTAATCCCCAGGAATCCATTCCATTCGAGGATGGTATACTTGAATTAAATGGGGCACTCAACAAGCTAATTAAACAGGCAAAAGCCAAAGAATATCATCAAGGTTATGCTTCCCTTAGTGTTGCAGAGGGCTGGATTCGAGCAAAAGATGATAATTGTACTCCCCTTTTCATTTATGCTGTTCAACCGCAAATCAATGGAGTGCAAAATACCGTTCAATGGAAGGTCTCCGAGGACGAATGGTTGCTAAATCCGTGGGTAGCAAATTTGCTCGCGAGCTCTCAAATCACGGAAATTACTGAAAAGGAAATCATATTAAATCAACTAAAAACCCTGGGTTACGAGGTAAATGAACACGAAAGATACATCGGTTTTTTTCACCCGTTTCGTTATTCCATACTTCGTGAGGCGGTTGAATTGAAGGCAAAGGATGATTTGCATGAGCTCGATTATTTCTTGGATGGCAGCCAGCTTATTGCTTCCATAAACACGGAAGAAATTATCCCTTTATTGTTCCCCTCGGATCAATCGCAATACGAAGCTGTCCTTGCTGCGGAGGGCAATTCTCTGGTGATCCAAGGGCCCCCAGGAACGGGTAAATCACAAGTGCTTTCGAATATATTGGGCTTATTGCTCCAGAATGATCAACGAACCGTGGTTATGTCAACCAAGAAAGAAGCTTTGGAAGTTCTGCAAGATCGTCTTAAAAACCGTGGCCTCGAGGATTTGGTATATATCCGAAATGGCGAAAACAGCGCTAAAAACTTGTTATTATCGCTGCAACGCAGTTGGGAACTTTTAGAACGAACTTCCATCGAAATAGGAGCTCTGAATGCGATGCAAGAAATTCAGCAATTCGATAACGACCTGAAACGCTATCATGAAAAGGGATTAATTGGAAATTTAAGTCCCAAAGAATTTTTATTTGAAACGGGATATAACCCTTTGGAGCGCACCATGTTTGAACCGGGTTTACCCTCCTACAGCGATTGGAAAAGGGATAGAGAATTGCTGGATAAAATTCCACGAGAAGTGCTGGATTATTTAAGGCATCTTGCTCCCGGTCTAAAATTACAGGCGGACTATGAGTCTTTGATGCTGCAAATGCAACAAACGCGTGACGATATTATGGCTTTGGGATTAAGCGCCTGCACGATAGAAGAAATATCGACCCAGCATAAATTGTGTCAATCGGCACATTTATTTTCCGGGGCCAATTATCTGAAGTTTAAGCCGCTACTTAAGCGCAAAAACGGGATTTTCAAGCTGAAAAAAGAGTACGAATTGATTCGGTTAAAGAAAACCCACAGCAAGGAATCTTTAGCCGCATGGAAAAAAATCCCCACAGAAGTGGAGTTACATGCATTATTGGCATTATGGGAAAGTACCTCCCTTTGGAAAAAGCGAAGCATTAGGAGGCAACAAGAAAATTGGCTGAGGGTTAAGGAAGTGGATTGGCGCGCATTAGCCCAAGCAACGCTTCAATACCATAGCTTAACAAAGGCTGAAAACATTCTTCAAGAAAAACTGTTAGCCTTAGGCTTTGAACAACCCGAATCCGACTTTGCCGCCTTCAGCACCTTCTCTGAACTTGAAAAAAGCCCCCTATTCCATGTTTTTCAATCCCTTACTCCAGAGCAAGTATTGAGGTATCGTGACGATTACTTTCGCATTAATCGAACGCTCGTTTCCTTGAACAAGTATTTTCACGTTTTGGAACGAATCAATGTACTGCATGTCATAGACGGATTACTAGTCCCAACAACCCCTTACACCTCTTGGCTCCACGTGTGGGATAGCTTAAGTCAAGGAACAAAACTCGCGCTTAAGCGATGGAGTAATCCAGAACTGGTTGCCAATAAGGTCATAAGGACGGAGTGGGGTCGTTTTATCGCCCAATACCCCAGCATGAAATCGTTTTTTGAAAAGGGGGAATCGCATTTAGATTTTCTAGCAGAGCAGAATGAAAAGGACTGTTTCATCCTTTCCAATAACCTCTTGGCCAAGCGAAAGGTGCGGTTTAATCAATTTCATGAATTACTGGCTTGTCCAAATAAACGATTGACAGAAGAAGAGTTATGCAGGAAAGTTCGATTAAAGGAAGGGAAGAAGCAATTGGTGAAATGGTTTGCACGAAAAAGGGGTTTCCCAACGGTCCGGGAAGTCCTGTCGAGTGGTGCCGCTGAATGGATTGAGGTTATCAAGCCTCTATGGTTTACGAGTCCGTTGCTTTTGTCGTACGATTTCGAATTGAAACGCAAGATTTTTGATGTGGCTTTAATTGATGAGGCTAGCCAGATGCCCTTAGCGCATTGCCTAGGTGCTTTATACCGATCCGAGCGCATTGTAGTCGCCGGAGATCTCATGCAAATGGCTCCTTCTGCCTATTTTACCGGTGGAGCTTCTGAACGGATGAGTTTATTAGAACATGCAGCCTATCACTTACCTACTTTCAGGCTAAGCTACCATTACCGTAGTAAACATCCTGATTTGATTGAATTTTCCAACGCCCATTTTTACTCCAACGAACTGATAGTTGCGCCATGTTATCCTCCGTACAAAGCCATAGAAGACCATCTTCTCAACCATGGTATTTACAGAGAAGGAGTTAATGAACAAGAATTAATGACTTGTCTTGCAATTCTTAAAAATCGCATATCCTCCACGCAAGGAAGGATTGGGATCGTAACCTTTTCCGATCGACAAATGGAGGCTTTAGTTCGTATCATTCGTAACGATAACAATCCCTTGATTTGGGAATCCCTCGATCAAGGAAGGCTATTTTTAAAAACCTTGGAACAAGTGCAAGGCGACGAGTGCGATGAATTAATTCTTACACTAGGTTTTGGAAAAAACCTTGAGAACAAGTTGGATTTACGCCTAGGCCCTTTAACCCACCAAGGAGGTGAAAAACGCTTGAATGTTTTATTGACCCGTGCCAAACAAAAAATACATGTAATACGATCAATCACATCGCAGGATTTTGGTATTGTCCAAAGCGAAGGGATTAACGTACTAAAACGCTGGTTAATCTGGTTGGAAAATTTGGGATCAGATCGCAAGATTCTTCAACAACCTCACCCCGAAGCTGTGTTTGAATATTCTCGAGGGATTGTAAACACCGTGCGTATAGCAGACTTGCAATCTCGTTACCTTAACCTTCAAACGTACCGCAGTCTTTTGAAGAATCGTGGTTGGTATTTGAAGGAGCAGGATTTTTCTGCGGAACGGGATCATCCCCGAATCCTCCCTTTGGATGACAACGAGCGATTCGCATAGTGCCTAAATAAACCCCTTTAAACGGCCCCCAAACTTTAATAGCCTCAACCATATAAGCGGAACACGTTGGAGTATATCGGCAAGACGGCGGAAACATCGGCGAAATGACCCATTGGTAAAATCTTACCATTAAAATCAAAGGAAAGCCTAAAATTCGATAGAACCACATGCAGAGCAAAGGTAGCAACTAAAAATGTTTTGTTCGTAACTGATCAATGATCATGGCATTATACTCGAAAAAAAAGGTAATTTCGAAACCATGAAAAAAAGAGGCTTAATTGGACTTGGATCGCTTTTATTGCTCCCCTTTTCACCTTTCACTCAAACGTGGGAAAAAGAACAATTGGAAGTTAAAACCAAAAATCAATTAACCCGGGTAATGCATTCGGATGCCCTTTTTCAAGAACGATGGGTTAGCCTACCACAACCTCAGTTTTGGCGAAAAATTATGCTTTTGTCTCCAGACTCTTGCATTATCAACGTGGCAAGAACTCGTGAAATCTTAGAAACCCTCTCATATTCTGAATGGATTAAAAAAACTGAAGCGGAAAAATCTGTTTATAAATTGACGTTGAAAGAACGTTTCGGCATTGACTCCTCTGAGGCGCTTTTTGTAACTACGGGCAAGCGAGATTTTTACAGATTCCACGAAGTTTTTCCGACACTAGGCAACGGAATAAAAGCCTTTGAAGAAAATACCGTGGACCCCTGGTATGCGCAAGCGATCTTATTGATAGAGAGTCCAGCCCAACTGAAAAAATCCGTCAGTGGAGCGTATGGAGCATTTCAACTAATGCCTGAAGTTGCGAAGCGCTATGGTCTCAAGGTAAGCGCAACGATCGATGAACGGGCAAATTTTACCAAAAGCGCATACGCCGCATCACAATTGTTAAAGCAATCATGCATTCCCTCGGCTCGTAAAATTTTAAACGAAACGGGCATCCGTTACGACGAGAATGAACTAGGGTTCCGTTTATTGGTCATGCATGTATACCATGCAGGGGCTGGTAACGTGGCAGCTGTTGTTCGAAAAATAAATCCAAAAGCATCGGTTATGGATCTGATCCAAAACATGTGGATTACGACTGCCGCAAGTTTTGGAAATAATTCACAAAACTACTCGCAGTTAGCCTTGGCAGCTCAGTGGTTGTTACACGACTATGTTTACTCAACTTGTGATGAAATCTCCCCATGTTCGGGCAAATAATGGAATAATTTTGGTCCCTTTAATTGAAGTTTCGTGGGAAAATTCGTGGTGTATAATCCTCCAGTACCTAAGCCCTGGGCGACCGAAATATCATAGTTAGCCGTAAATTGAGCGATGGCACGCAACCCAAGATTGGACTCCAAAGCGGAAGTAATCCACCAACCAATTTCTAGTTCGTTTGCTAAAGCTATCCATTCTTGAACTCCTGAGAATCCGCCGTGCAAGCTTGGTTTAAGAACAATAAATTGGGGTTTTATATGGGTTAACAATCGCCGTTTAGATTCCAAAGTGTAACAGGAAATCAAGGATTCATCTAAGGCTATCGGAACCAAGTTCAGCTTAGAGAGTTCGAGTAATAACTCAACATTCTTGGGAGCAACGGGTTGTTCAATGGAATGGATGTTTAAGGAACTCAACTGCTTGAGACGTGAAATTACCTCCTCTTCTTTGAAACCTCCATTGGCATCTACCCTTATAACGAGTTCTTTTTCGGAATAACGGCTCCTAATATATTGTAAAAAATCCCACTCTTGATCCCAATCCAAGGCAGCAATTTTGAATTTAAGCACTCGAAAACCCGCTGCAATTTTCTGTTTGACCTGTTGTTCCATCCACGAAACTTCGCCCATCCAAATCAAACCATTGATAGGTATGGAAGCAGCACCTCGAGCAAATGCATTATCAAAAACTACCTCGTCCACTGGACATAACCAATCGAGAAGAGCCATTTCAAATCCACAACGGATGGAGGGTTGCTCACAGAGATCAGGAAACCAATCCGTCAGGGCATGAAGCGTAGTTTCGGGGCTTTCTGATTTAAGCTGAATCAGCCTCGCATATTCATTAAGTTGATTTTCATAGGAAATTTCATCGACATAATCTGGACTCAGTCCTTCGATGATGCTGCATTCCCCTAATCCAGTTCTGCCCCCTCGGTTGTATCGAACAATCCATAATTTTTTTTCCATCATAATCCCTCGGCTTGTACCCGCTGGAAAACTGAAGGACAGAAGGTGTTTTTCGATGGTAATATGGCTCAGCGCATCCATTGTTGATACCAGGATTGAAAACTGTAAAAATACCAAATGAAAAGAGCCTTAGCATCGTTACCTTTGAGAAAAAACTCCACTTCTCGTTGAATCGCCTCAGCCTGAAATACTCCTTGACTATTCAAAAATTCTGTTGAAGCAAAGAAACGGAGTTCTTCCGATAGGCTATTCCTCAACCAATGATTAATGGGAATTGCAAAGCCTTTTTTGGGACCGTCAAGAATGCTTTTTGGAACGTAGTCATGAGCAATGCTCTTGAGGAGCATTTTAGTGTCAGAAGAACTGCATTTAAAGGCATCAGGCAACTGAGACATGGCTCGATAAAGATCATGGTCCAATAAGGGTTCTCGTCCCTCAAGTCCTACAGCCATGGTTGCACGATCCACTTTATGCAAAATATCATTAGGAAGGTAATTCAGGGTGTCGTTCAACATGAGCGTGCTAATGGGGCCATTGCTTTCAAAAAATGGAAGAGCGTTGGGAATTTTAGGCTCCTTTAAATATGCACTAAGTTGTTCAACTCGCATGGTCTGAGTCATTGCATTCAGGTAGGATTCCAACGAAAAATCACCAAATAGGTGAGCGAATTTAGCCATTCTTTGGGCTTTAAGACCTTGCCATTTCAACGCTTGTATGGATCGATCGATGAGCGGACCTGCAGCAGTGGGGACATACCTGACCCAACGAGGAATCTTATAATAATACCGATACCGGTTGTAGCCTCCAAACAACTCATCTCCACCATCAGCGCTAAGCGCAACTTTTACCGATTTGACGGCTTCTTGGGAAACAAGGTAGGTTGGAATAGCACTGCTGTCGGCGAAAGGTTCGTCATAAATGAGAGGAAGTTGAGCAATGACTCGCTTTGCTTCATCCAGGGAGCAATCAATCTGGGAGTGTTGGGTTCCCAAATACGAGGCAATCGCTTGTGCTTTCGGCCCCTCATTTAAACCCGCATCTGGAACGGAAACCGTAAAGGTTTTCAAAGCACCAATTTCTGCGGTAAGTATTCCAGCAACGGTCGCTGAGTCATAACCCCCGGAGAGAAATAAACCGATGGGAACGTCCGAAACGGTGCGTTGCATTACCGAGTCCACGAGAAGAGGTTTCACCACCTCTTTGGCGGATTCAAAATGCATCTCATCCATAAGGGCAGATGAACTTGAAGCGGGGTGCCAATAGTTTTGCAGCATGAAGGTTAAATTGCGCAGGTCCATTTGCAGGTAAGTACCCGGCGAAAGCTTAAATGTATGCTCAAAAATGGCGGAAGGGGCAGGAACATTGCCGTACAAAAGGAAAAGCGCTAAGGCTTCATGGTTTATTGTTTTCTCAAAGGCTGAATGAGCATAAAAAGCTTTCAACTCGCTTGCAAAAAGAAAGGTTTTATCGTTTAAAAAATAATAGAGCGGCTTAACGCCAAATCGATCTCGGAAAAGAAAAAGCTGCTGCGATTCATGGTTTAGAAGCGCGATAGCAAACATTCCTTTAAACTTGTGAACGGCTTCTACCCCCCATTCATAAAAAGCGTGCAGTACCACCTCTGTATCTGAAGTGGTTTCAAAAATATGTCCAAGCGATACAAGTTCACTTTTAACAGCACGGAAGTTATATATTTCTCCGTTGAAGACTAATGAAAGGTGCTGGAAATGCATGGGTTGATTTCCCAAATCTGACGTATCTAATATCGCCAAGCGTCTATGTGCCAGGCCTGTAAATCCGTTATCGTCCCATGAGCAATGACACCCAGTATCGGGTCCTCGGTGGATCAAGGAATCCCTCATTTTTTCCAACAAAAGGTTATTTGAAACCCCTGAATAATCTACAATTCCTGCAATTCCACACATGTTTAAGGGGTCGTATCTTGAGGTTTGAATTTTTGAAATAACACGAGGACTAAAAAGGGTAATGCGATGGCCCTTATCCTTACCAATACCCCGAAGAGAATGGAAGTATAGCCGGACATGAAACCGACAAAAAAAATAAAAATGATCGAAAAGAGCAAAAACTCATTTCGAATAATGCTAGATATGGACCTTATGACCCACGGGCTAAACAAGAACCTCAGCGTAAGAAAAATAAACAAAAGGCTTTCCAATTGATTTATTACGAAACTCGGTCCCACAGGATCCAAAAAGGTCGGGCGAAACATCGCTATTAAAAACGACCGCGGAAACAAACCTAAGAGTTGAATCGGAGAACTAACATTGGTAGGCATTTCATATTTTGCCCCGGTATAAATTGGATTGTTTGAGAAGTCTTGTTTAGTGATATTAGCCTCGTTAATTAAGTCTTGGGTTTGATCGGAGGAAATAACCACATAAACTGAGCCTATAAAAATGGCGTAGAGAAAAAACCTGTATACCCATAGAAGAAGGGGTCTCCCCGAGAACCTTGAGGCATATCGGGAAAGAACTGCAAGAACGAAAGGCACAAAAATCGCAAAGGCTAGGAAGTGCCTTAAATTGTATAACAAAACTAAGATAAAAATTAAGCCAAATCCACGTAGGATACGCTTTCCGCCCCCCCATTTAATCCACAAAAATGCTTGATAAATAAACAACAAGGTTAGGAAATAGGTTAAACTATCCTTGCTAATACCTGAACACCAAAAAGCAACGGAAGGAATAAATAAAAAAGCGATTACACATGCTACCATGTGCATATTCTCATGCCGCACCAATTGTACGGCCAAAGCCCATGAAACCACAAATGTTGCACATGAAATGAGTAAGGTGGTTGCCCAAAAACTCTTAAACGTGAGGATGGAAAATATCGAGATGATCTTTGCTGCAGTCCAAGCTTCTTCTTCACGCCAAATCCAGCCTGGTGGATATCCTGTATCCGAGTTAAAATGGTAGTTAATTCCATATTCTCGGTGGGTTTGCCAAAGTTCCTGAACATACCCTTCAGGATTCGTGTAAAAAAGATCTGCTAGGCTTGAAGCTCCATCCCAATAGGCGTTAATATCACCGCCGCCAAGAAAAAATAAGTAGAGCACTGCAAATAATACCGCAAAACTTAACTTAAAAAAGAAACCAGGATAGAAATAACGGTTAAGGGATTCATCACTATGCCTTTGCTTTACCAACCGGAGGCAGAACAACACCAATATTAAATACGGTGTAACGATTAAGAATTCATAACCCGTTAAAAACGCAGAATTATCCATTTGACTATTCAAAGGTACGAAAAGACTACAGGTGGTGGTATTTTTCCCCTTTGATTATCGTGTAGGCGCGGTACAGCTGTTCCAAAAAAATCGTGCGCACCATCTGATGCGAAAAAGTCATTTTTGAAAGTGAAAGTTGGACATTAGCTCTTCGGTAAACCGATGCTGAAAATCCATAGGCCCCTCCAATACAAAAAACCATGGTTTTCGTGGAAACGAGTTGCTTTTCCTGAATAAAATGAGAAAACTCCACGGAGCTTCTAACCCATCCGTTTTCATCCAGCAATACTAGGAAGTCGTCCTTATCAATGCAACTTAACAAGAGTTCTCCTTCTTTTTCTTTCAACGTTTCTTGGGGTAACTGCCCGAATTTTTTAATTGCAGGGCATTCAACTCGCTGAAATTTTACGTAATGATCCAATCGTGCTTCGTAATTTTTTTCGAGGGCCAACCATTGAGGATCTGTCGTCTTACCTATGAGCAGTAGCTTTACCTTCATGCGTTTTTACTACCTACCTGAAGGTGTTTTGATTAAGTTCATTTCATCGACCAAATGCTTTGCGCCGGAGTAAATATCCATAACCCACAACACGTAGCGAATATCCACCACAATGTTCCTGCAACGGTCAGGGTCGAACAGGTAATCGCTCATGGTGCTTTCCCAAGAACGGTCAAAATTCAAGCCCATCAGGTGGCCATTTTCATCCAATACCGGCGATCCTGAGTTGCCCCCAGTAGTATGATTGGACCCGGTAAAACATACCCATAATTCACCGTCTTGTCCGTAAGCACCATAGTTTCTTGCCTGAGCCAATTCTACCATACGCGGTAAAAGCTCAAAATCCGGGTTGCCCGTAGCGTTTTTTGCAAGGATACCATCCAGCGTTGTGTGTTCGGTATACGCCATCCCATCCACTGGGGAAGACCCTTCTAATTGACCGTAGGTAATTCTTAAGGTTGAATTGGCATCGGGCCAGTGTTTATCCTCCGGAAACATTACGTATTTACCTTCAACATAGATTTGCATTAAACTGGATATTTTGGACTGATATTTTTTGTAGGCTGGTATTACCTCATCTACGAAGCAGGGATAATAGGTTTGATACATCGCATAACCAGGGTCCTTCGCTAATTTTTTCAACGATTTTTGAGAAAAGGAACGAACGAACTTGTAGAAACGTGATGAATCAGTGTAAATCGAAGAGGTGTAAATGTTCTTAGTCAACTCAGCAACCTTAACCAAGTTCCAGTTTTTGTTGTAAGTGGCTTCCTCCTTTTGATACCGTTCGGTTAAGGCGCTAAAAATGGCTTTATCCACGTCAGGGTTATAGTTTTTATAGAAATACCGAGCACTGGCCAATAGTTTATTTTTCTCTGCTTCTATCTGCTCAGGAGTCAGCACTTTGTTCGCATTGAACAAATCGTTTGAGGACTTGATTAACTTGAAAAATTCAGGCCCAACGGCGAAATACTCCACTCCCATAGAATACCGAAACTCCTTCATGGCATTTATTTTCACCCAATGATTCAAAGAGTCTAAAGCGTCGGCATACTTTTTCCATTCTGGTTTGGTTCCTGCCTCTGCTTTGTAGGCTGCCTCATATTTTTGTTTAACCGTAACGCCGTCCAAATTTTTAAGCCCTTCTACCTGCCCAATCCACTTTTTCCACGCATTGGCAATGGAGGCTTGTTTTGCGGAATATTGAATGCGAATGAGGTCGGAAGATTTCATGCCTTTGCCTATCGCCTCCAAGCTTTCATCTCGCATAGCAATACGCGCAGGACGTTCTCTTTCAACAATGAACTTAAGGTATTCAGAAACTACGTGCTGCTCCGTAACGCCCGGAAAGCCATATACCATAGTAAAATCTCCTTCTTTGCGGTCTTTGAACGAAATATTTAAGTATTGAATCGGTGTATAAGGGATATTATCTGCAGCATATGGGGCTGGTTTGTTATCTTTTCCTACGTAAATGCGAAACACGGAAAAATCGCCGGTGTGTCTTGGCCAAACCCAATTGTCTGTATCCCCACCAAATTTTCCAATCGAATTTGGCGGTGTTCCTACGAAACGAATGTCTTTGAATACTTCCTTCACCATAAGGTAATAAGCGTTTCCATAGTCAAATGCTTTCACTTCCGCCTCGAAATGGGTTCCCTCAACGGCTTTTTTTACCAGATTAGCGATGTTTTGATTGATGATGGCTTGATCGTTTTTTCCAGAGGCATTGGTTAAGACTAAAGATGTAACGTCCTCAATGCGTACAATGCGCATGGCCGTTAAACCTGGATTCGCCAATTCATCCTTTTTGTCTTTCGCCCAGAATCCGTTCTTCAAATAATCATGTTCAAGACTTGAATGCGATTGTATTTGCGAATAACCGCAATGGTGATTCGTTAGCAGCAAGCCTTGACTGGAAACCAATTCAGCGGTGCACCCCCCTCCGAACTGCAGAATGGCATCTTTCAAACTGGCCTGGTTAACGCTGTAAATTTGTTCTGCGGTGAGTTTCATCCCTCTTGCCTGCATGTCGGATTCAAAAGCCTTAATGACCAAAGGAATAAGCATGCCTTCATCCGCCCGAAGGGGGCTTAAAAAACAACAAACTGCACAAATCAGCCCCAAAAACTTCTTTTTCATGGATGTAAATTTCCTCAAAAGTAGTTCAAATGTTTCAAATCAAGGATTCAGAGTATTCTGTACCTTTGCGCCCGAATGTTAAGGGTAATCTACGATTTAGAGCAATTCAAACCAAGCACCAAACCTTTGGTAACCATAGGCACCTACGACGGCGTACATTCCGGTCATAAACAAGTCATCCAGCGACTAGTAGAAAGTGCTAAGGAACAAGGTGTTGAAAGCATGTTAATCACCTTTGATCCGCACCCAAGAGAGGCATTAGGCCTGGGAAATATTTCGCTGTTAAGTCTTCTCGAGGAAAAAGTAAAACTGCTAGAAACCACGGATTTAGATTATTTGCTCGTGCTGCCGTTTACGCAACAATTCTCTCAATTAAGCGCTCGGGAGTTCATTCACGAATATCTGGTGAAAACCATTAATATTTCGGGCATCATTTTGGGGTATGACCATAAATTTGGTAACAAGCGTGAAGGAACGATTGAGCTATTAGAGCAAGAGCTCAACCCTTTGGGCGTTGGTGTCGAGGAAATTCCTGCACAGGCGGTGGATTCCATTATTGTGAGTTCCACAAAAATAAGGAACGCCCTAGTTGCTGGTAACCCGATGGAAGCGAATCGACTTTTAGGATATCATTACGCGTTTGAAGGAACCGTAGTACATGGTTTTAAAAACGGCAGAAAGCTTGGATACCCTACGGCCAATTTACTGCCGAATTCTCCTTCGAAGCTCATACCAGGAAAAGGTGTTTATACAGTAATTTGTTCTTTTGACGAATCAAAGCACCAGGGAATGATGAATATTGGAACCCGCCCAACACTGAATGGATTGCAAGAAGTCATTGAAGTTCATATTTTCGATTTTAATTCGGACATTTATGGAGCAAAGGTTCACGTGGAGCTGCACGAACGACTACGAGACGAGCAAAAATTTGAAACCCTGCATGAATTGCAAGAACAACTGACGAAAGATGAAGCAAACGCTCGGCGTACTTTTTTGCCTAATTAGTTTTTGGGGAATATCTCAACCCGATCGCACCTACCGTTTGTCGGAACTGGAAAATGCCGTAAAAGACAGCGTTTATTCATTAGATCTGCGACGAGAAAAACTATATGCCATTCCAGCCATCGTTTTCGAACTACCCAATTTGAGACAGCTCAACCTGTCAAAAAATAAATTGGAATTGTTGGGCGACTCCATAACTTTACTCAAAAAGCTCAACCGTTTAGATCTGAGTCATAATAAGTTTAAGGCCATTCCTTATGCGATTTTTCGACTGGAAAACCTTACCCATTTATCCTTGGGCATGAATCAAATTGAACGAATTCCCGATGAAATTGCTTATTTAACCCAACTTGAATCACTGGATTTGTACGATAATGCCATCAACTATTTTTCTCCTTCCCTAAAAATGATCGCAACGTTGAAAAAACTGGATATCCAAGGGGTTATGTATGGACATGTGATGCACGATAAGCTTGTAGAGGATTTCAAGCATTGCATATTGCTCATTGACCCTCCATGCTCTTGCATGGACTAAGCGGGTTTTTTTATTCTACCGAGCACCCAATTCAAGAATCCTCCTAACTTTGAATTGTGAAAACTTGGGTTTTACTTCTTTGTTCAATGTGTGCCTCGCACCTACTAGGCCAAAATCATCTGTTCAACGGTGATTTCGAATTAGGAGGACCGGGAATTGGATTCAATGTGAACGGCAATGGTTATGTTTTGTTATCTCCACCATATACGGGAACCACTTCACCTGGAAACTATAGCGTAACGAATCAGCCTGAATTAATTAATACTTCTTTTTTTCTTCCTATAAACGACCACACTTCGGGCAATGGGAAAATATTGGTGGTGGATGGTGGAACCGTCGGTGGAAATCAGCCGTTTTGGCAAGCTGGAAGCAACGGAGGCGGGGTATGTGGACTAAGCCCCGGGAACGATTACGTATTAAATTATTGGTTGCATTCGATTTCTTCAACCGTTACCAACGTTGCTACGCAAGCGGATATCAAAACCACTTTCAATAATGCATCCAACATTCAAGTATTGACCCAACCTACCTTGGCCCCCCTTCCTGCAGCAGGTTGGCAACCCTACTCCGTGCAATTTACGGCTAATGCAGCATGTGTAAATGTTGCCTTGTATGATGATAACCTTTCTACCGTTGGCAATGACTTTGCCATCGACGACATCGAGGTTTTACCTTTGGATAATGCCCTTTTTGCTTCAGCCTCTTCCACCCGACCCAATTGTTCCGACAGCATGAGCGGAGGGTTGTTCATCTATGCGAAAGGAGGAATTCCCCCGTACAGTTTTCAGGTAAGTGGTCCTTCGGGATTGCTCAGCAATAACCTGGGTACTTTTCTAGGACTAGAAAGCGGAACCTACAGCTGTACCGTAAGCGATGCAAACAACCAAAGCTTCACCTTGCTTAACCTCTTATTATACCCGAACAATTACTTAGAATTAAACCCAAATGATACGGCCATTTGTTCCAATGCATCTGTAGCCATAAGCGTAAGTTCAGAACAAAATCCGAGCTATTTGTGGACCGCATCTCCTTCCGATCCAGGATTGTTGAATACGAGCAATGACACCATCCATGTAAGCCCTAACCAGACCACGGTTTACACGGTTTCTACCAACGATTTGAATTTTAACCTACTCGCCAATGGGAATTTCGAAGCAGGCAATACGGGTTTTTACACTGAATTATCCCTCTTTACTCCTTCAAATCCCTCAGGTATACAAGGCTCCTATGGATTAACGCCGAATGCTAATTTTTGGGAACCTACCTTTGCTGCATGTGTAGACCATACCTTGGGTAATGGTGTGGGCATCATGATGGTGGTGGATGGCGCAATATCAGGTAATAGCATCGTTTGGCGACAGAAAACAGTGGTTGAACCTCAAAAAAATTATACGTTTCAATACCATGCCCAATCGGTGGATCCTGCGAATCCTGCGATGCTACAGGTTCGTATCAACGGTATTCCTTTGGCCATCGATACCTTAAGCAATGTCACGTGTTCTTGGCAAGCCAATTCAGTTACTTGGAATTCGGGGAATGATACGCTAGCAACCATCGAACTAGTTAATCTGAACCAAGCGGGCATTGGCAACGATTTTGCCTTGGACGATCTTTCGTTTTTTACCTTGAGATCATGCTCTCATCAAAGCACCGTCTATGTTAATTCCGTAAATGTTGATTTGGGATTAATCTATCCATCGGAATTATGCGCCGGTTTTGCTCCAACCAATCCACAATTATCCCCAGGAGTTCCGACCAATGGCACCTACTCCGCTCAACCTCCAGGATTAAATGTTGATCCAATTACAGGAGTGCTCTCAAGCAATGGCACCTTACCCGGAACCTATGAAGTTGTTTACTCGACAACCTTGTGCGGCAGCGTTGTCAAAGACACTTTTGAACTTCAAGTGCACGCGTTGCCGGCATTAATTAGTTTAACAGGAGGTGCCTACGATTGTCCAATCCAAAGTTTTGATTCCGTTTTATTGTACTTGAACGCCCAATTTCCTGTCAATCTAATATACGTTTTCAATGGAGTAACGGATACCCTGCAGGGGCTCTCCAATCCTCTTTATTTGGGAAATGATGCAGGATTATACACGCTGAGCAACGTTTCGGATATGGCGTGTTCGAATTCCTTGAACGGCACGCTGTTGTTGGATAGCCTCTTGGTACCTCAAGTACCGATTGTCGTTGGAGAAAGTACGATGTGTCAGAACGAACCGAGCAGCCTTCTAAGCCTTGGCAACGCCAACCCAAACGCTGTGGTATCGTGGTATTCAGATTCCTTGCTTACCCAATATTTAGAGAGTGGCAATGCCTTTTATCCCAGCAATGACAGCAATGCAACCTATTACGTCGTTCAAAGCGTTGGAGGTTGCGTAAGTCCAGTAAGTTCGTTTACGGTGACCTTGATTGCCTGTAACCTTGTGGTGCCAACGGCCTACACTCCTGACGGTGATGGGGACAACGATGTTTGGGAAATCGTTGGACTCGACGCAAAATTTCCATTAAATCAAGTAAGGGTGTACAATCGTTGGGGTGAGCTTATTTACACTTCAAAGGAGGGTGATTACTCCTCATCTCCATGGGACGGAACCTATCAAGGAGCCAAATTGCCCGTTGGCAGTTATTATTACATTATTGAAAAAGCAACAGATGGAAGCATCGAACCCATCAATGGCGTGGTGAGCATAATTCGAAAAATATGAGGTTATTATTATTGAACATCTTGTTGGCCTCCGTCTTTGCCCTGAAGGCGCAACAGCTGCCTCAATTCCGTCAATTTATTTTGGCCCCCTCGGTGTATAATCCCGCTGCAATGGCATTTAACAAACAAACGAGTGTCTCCATGAGCGGCCGTTGGCAAATGTCGGGATTTGGCTACGAACCCCGAACCTTGGTGTTTTATGGACAAACCTTGTTGAAAAAAAAGAAGAAAGAACTTTTCAATCCTGGTAGCAGAATTCAACATGATTTTACCCCAACTCAACGCAAAAAAATCTTTGTTCCGCAGCACTTTGTTGGTGGCCAAGTTATATCCGACAATTACGGTGCTTTTTCTTTCCTCGATATACATGCTAACTACGCCATGAATTTACCTTTAGGTAAACGATGGAAGGCGAGTTTAGGTGGTCGTTTAGGATTAAGGAACAATGTTTTCCGACCCACCCAAGGCGTTGTTTTAAATCCTCTGGATGCTCAATTGCCCTATGCAGGTGGTGACGCCACGTACGACGAATTCATCGGAGGCAATCAACGTTCTCTTTCCTTATCCGGAGCATTGGGCATAGGCATTACCGATAAAAAATTAATATTCTCCGCATCCATGCACCATGGAGGAATCCCAAATACTGCGAAGAACCAGCTTTTTTGGTTTGACCAGCGCTTACACTGGAATGCGATGTTGGGCTATAACATCAAGGTCATGCCTGGGTTCGATATCCAACCGGCTGTGATGGTCAAAAAAATGGATCCTGCTCCATTGTCGTTGGAATTTTCCGCCTTAGCTACCATCAACTATATTTTTTGGGGGGGATTCAACTACCACTATGGCGCATCAGCTGGAATAATGGCCGGCATGGAAGTTTCTGGGAACCTTAAAATCGGGTATGCCCTTGATTTTTCAACCAATCGGTTGAATCGGTTTGTAAATGGCGGACATGAAATATATCTAAGTTATGGATTTTAGCCGCTGGATCATAGGAGTTGTATGCTTGCTCCATGGGAGCATATTTGGACAATTATATCAATTTACGGCTCCCTTTCGCTTGGAAGGAACCGTCAACTCCTCATGCGACGAAAGCAATCCTGTTATCTCTTCCGATGGTAACACCTTGTTTTTTGTTAGAACTTTTGATACGAAAAGTGTCGGAGGAATTTACGATCAAGACATATGGTACAGCACGCTCATGGAAGGAAAATGGTCGCCCCCAAAAAACTTGACCTCTTTAAATAACAAGTTGAATAATGCGGTCGTAGCGATGCACATGAATCCGGAGGATCAAATGAAATCTCTCTACCTTATCTCCGCATATTCGAATGCGAAAGACCTTAAAAAAGGAGTTGTTATTGCATTGAAGAACCCGCAAGACAGCAGTTGGGTGGTTGGAAAAAAACTGCCCATTCCTGAGTTGGATATATCAGGAAAGTATGTGGGTTATTATTTATCGGATGATGAACAAATCCTTTTAGTTTCCTACGAGGGGGCGGACAGCGAGGGGGAAGAAGACCTTTATTTTTCGTTAAAAACCGATGGCGAATGGTCTCCATTAGAGGCTTTGAGCAATACGGTGAACAGCGCCGGATTTGAAATGAGTCCATTTTTAAGCGCTGGAAACGACACCTTGTTTTTTTCAAGTAACGGGTTTAAAGGTTATGGAGATGCGGATGTATTCTACAGTGTTCGAAAGGGAAAGTGGAATTCATGGACCAAGCCTGTGAATCTTGGCCCTCAAATTAACAGCCCCTATTTCGATGCTTATTTTTCCCTACATGGAAGCCAAGCTTTGTGGTCTAGCAACCGAGATGGCAAAGACCTAGACCTGTGGTCAGCTTGGGCCATTGAGCCGCCAAAATTAACCATCAAACTGGATACAATCTCTGATGTCAGCGAATTTCAAGGCATGGATGGTGCCATAAAAATTAGCGTTGTCTCTGGAGTAAAACCTTATCGATTTCAATGGTCAAACGGTATAACTACCGAAGATTTAAATTCATTGCGCCGGGGAGAATACAAGCTGACCCTTACCGATTCCATTGGACAGAAAATACAAGAAACTTTTATCGTAAACGAGCCAAGTGCAAAAGAGGAAAGCATCCTTCGTTTTCCCAATATACAATACAAGTTTGGAAGTTGGGATTTTATTGTTGACAGCACCGTTAACAGCAGGGATTCCCTGTTGGCAATTGCAAAATTGTTAGAAGATTATCCAAAAATGGTCATCGAATTAATCTCTCACACGGATGCCCGCGGAGATGAAGTAAAAAATCAAATTCTCTCCGAAAACCGAGCAAGAGCCTGTTATCAATATTTAGTCAAAGAACGTAACATTGATCCTCGAAGAATCATTCCTGTTGGAAAAGGGGAATCCAACCCTGCCTATTGGTACGATCGTGAGCAAGGTCGGTTAATACAACTTACCGAAAGTTATATACAAGAAAAGAAGGAGAATACGGCTTTGTTCGAGTTGCTCCATCAAATCAATCGTCGGACCGAAGGAAGAATTCTAAGGCTGGATTTCGATCCTGTAAATGCTCCAAGTGCTCCGAAAGAATACATGGAATTTTTAACCATACCAAAATAGATGGAAACGCTTAAATTGATTTTCCAACTTGGCGTTCTATTTTCGGCATTTGCCTTTGTCTGGTTCTGGGTTAAATTACTCATCATACTTCTGGCTCCTCCCAACTATCGAAACAACATTCGGTATTTCTTACAATTAATGTACTCCCTATTTCTAGGCACCTTGGTCTTGAAGTTTTTTCTAACCGATGAACCCATTTCTGAGCAGCTTGACTTTTTATTGCTATCGCTATTAATCTATTTTCTTTACCTCATCCGAAATATTGGATCGCCTCAACGAAAATTCATGTTTCAAATGAACAACCAAGTGATCGAACAGCTCAAAACTAAAGCTGAATGGGAATGGACCGTTGCCATTCTCTCGCTCATGGTAACTGTTGTTTGGGTATTTTATCCCGTACCGCTCGACAGCCGTGCAACCGTTTGGTTTTATGAACGAACCAACGAGGTAATAGCTTTTCCGGTGATCGGTTGGTTTTTTAAAATCGCGGGTTTTTTCTTCGTGATTGCCACCATTTTACGATTCATGGCAGGCCTTACCTATTTATTCGCACGGTCCGGAAACCACCGTTAATTGCTTTAATGCGCAGAGGCTTCAAATAAACTCTTTCCGCTTGCAACAATCATTTGAATACCAATGGATAGCACCAAGAGCCCCATTATTTTTGAAAGCGTTCGCAATCCCGTTTGACCCAGGTATTTCAAAATGATTGGGGCGGAAGAAAAGATGAGGTAAATGACCAAAGAAACCGCGACAATGGCCGCGATAATAACTCCTTTTTCTTGAAAACCGCTCGACTGAATACCCAGGTTGATCAATAAGGACATTGAACCGGGGCCAGCGAGTAAAGGAAGGGCCAATGGGCTAAATGAGATATCCTCTTTCAGCCGGGATTCTTTCTCGATGTCGCCCTGGATATCCGACTTGTGTTGTGCATTGAGCAATTGAAACCCGGATCGAGAAATTATGATTCCTCCGGCAATTTTAAGAGCGTCGATAGAAACTCCAAAGAAATCCAAGATGAATTCCCCTATAAGAAAGGAGATAACACAGACTATAAGCACGTAAAAAGCCGTTCTCCGAACGGTTTGAAACAAATGACTTTTCGCGTATCCACTCGTAAGGGAAATAAACACCGGCATTGCGCTCAGTGGATTAATAAGAGAAAACAAGGAAATAAAGGCTGAAAAGAAAAGTGCTGTCATGAGAGCACAAATTTCGCACTTAAGTTTGAATCAATCGAAGTATACCATGAATAAAGTGTTAAATTTCTACACAACAAAATGAAACAGAAGAAACGAAAATCACCTTAGGCTAAGGTAATAGATTTAAACAAATGATATGTTTTACAAGCGGCTTACTACAAATTCTTTCACGCAAGCAAAGAGGCTCGAAAATTACCTTATATTTGTCATAAATAGAGAAAATATGGATACGATTTGGATTGTTGTGATTGTTATTGCTGTGCTTGTGATTTGGGTAGTACTCATTTATAACAGCTTGGTTCGGCTTCGACAAAACCGAGAAAATGCTTTCGCCGATATTGATGTTCAACTTAAACAACGTCACGACTTGGTACCACAGCTCATCGGAGCAGTTAAGGGGTACATGGAGCATGAACGCGGCACCTTGGAGGCTGTAACCAATGCTCGGCAACGTGCAATGGGAGCAGGTTCTATCAATGAAAAAATTGCAGCGGAGAAAGAATTAAGCCACGCGCTTTCAGGATTAAGCATTCAGGTAGAGGCTTATCCAGACCTCAAAGCGAATACAAATTTCATGCATCTACAAAGTGAATTAGCCGACATTGAAAATAAATTAGCTGCCGTCCGTCGGTTTTTCAATTCCGCTACAAAAGAATTAAACATTGCCGTACAAAAGTTTCCCAATGTATTATTTGCTGGGATTTTTGGATTTAAATCAGAAACCATGTTCGACCTAGGAGAAGCCAACCGAGAAACCATGGACAAGGCTCCCGAGGTTAAATTCTAATTCTTTTATGTCAGAATACGTAGGGCTTCAGGAGCAAATCAACAAGAACAATCGGCGTTCCTTGTTTTTATTAGCCATGTTTCCTGCTTTAATTTTGGGCGCATTTTATGCGGTTGTGGCCATAGGTTCTCAAAATCCCGAAGGATCTTTCGATGCTGCTTTAGCCTTGGAAAGATTCACAGAAGGTTTACCCTTGGTGGTTATAGTGGTTGGTATTTGGTTTCTGATTGCCTATTTTTCACATTCCAGTATGATCAATCTGGCAACGGGTGCGCACAGTTTGGACCGAAAAGAGCACATGAGGGTATACAACCTTACCGAAAACCTCTGCATGAGTGTTGGAATGAACATGCCAAAATTGCAAATTATTGAGACGGACGCTCTTAATGCTTTTGCGAGCGGAATAAGTGAAAAAACCTACACGGTTACCTTGACTCGAGGAATTATCAACGCACTCAATGACCAAGAACTAGAAGGCGTAATTGCCCATGAATTGATGCACATTAGAAACCGGGATGTTCGTTTATTGATCGTAAGCATCATTTTTGTTGGTATTTTCTCGTTTATTGTTCAGGTAGCATTCCGCAGCTTAATTTACGGAGCAATTTCCGGGGGAAATCGCCGTAAGAACGGAAAGGATAATGGTGCCGCAGCAATTGTAATTGTACTTATCGTTTCCCTAGTCGCTTACTTACTCAGTTTATTATTCAAGTTTGCCTTAAGCAGAAAAAGGGAATATATGGCCGATGCTGGCGCAGCTCAAATGACAAAAAACCCCTTGGCGCTGGCCTCTGCGTTGCGAAAAATTTCAGGAAACGCGGAACTGGAGTCGGTTAAGAGTGAGGATGTTCAAGAAATGTTCATAGAAAACCCTCCAGGGAGTTCTGCGGGTTTTATGGGACAAATGGGTGCCCTTTTTTCCACCCACCCTCCAATTGAAAAACGAATAGAAATACTCGAACAGTTTTAATTTGACCTTTTTCAGATGAAAATTAATCTAGCCCTATTATCCGTTTGCTCGAGCCTTTGTTTTCTTCTCCAGGCGCAATCACAGCAAATCGCATGGATTGGAAAATCCAACCGCATTCTCAATCCCGGAGCAGAGGCCAACTCGGACGGCGCTCCGTTGCAATGGAAATCGGATTTTACCGTGGGAGGTGAGTCCAATTGGGTATCGGATTATGGCAGGATGTCCCACGAATGGAACCACGGAGAAAAGAAACTTGGTCTTCCTTTGAACCCAGGAAACAACTATTTTCGACTAACGGTAAGCAAACACGAGGAAACGCGTAAACTCAACTTATTCCAGAGCATTTCCTTGAGCGATCTTCAGAACATACCTCAACAAGACACCGTTATAGCCGATTTTCAATTTTGGTCTGGGGTTACCTATCCTACCAAAACCAATTGTGCCTTTGCAGAGGTTAAAGTTCTTTTCAAGGATGCCTCGGGGAAAACCATAGATTCGATTTATGTCAAAAGAATTCCGGGTGAATTTCGCGACTTGGATGCAGGAACTCCTGAAGCGGAAGAGCGGGGGTTCAATGTCATGCACGAAATGCTGTTAACCAAGAAAACTCATCAAGTACCCCGACAAGCCCAAACGGCTTTGGTCCATCTCCAATGTAGCTTTCCTTGTGCAAAGTTTATCGGCGAAGAGGAAGATGAAACGGAAGGTGAACTCTCGAATACCTTCTTCTTCGATAATTTATCCTTGGGTTTTTATAAAAAATAGCGCCTGCGCAAAATAAATATTGTACATTTAACCATTACTAAACTTAATGGAAATGCGCGTACATGTGTTGGTGCTCACTTTTTGTATATGCCAACTATGTTCGGCACAACTTGGACCCATTGATTTTGAACC
>JACCDP011034053.1_pt1 | contig 22199 bp, 29 predicted proteins | sample 7445841 | NCBI WGS metagenome assembly JACCDP01 (sample SAMN15323441, study PRJNA562643) | freshwater metagenome | isolation source: river surface water | place: USA:Blue River Watershed | collected 2017-08-17
GATTTTTTAACTTATATTCGTAGAGCCTGCCTTGTGCGTTTATGCCGCCAAGATACTGTAATATTTTTATTTCGTGTATAGGATCGTTAGCATCTAGATAGCAGTCATCTGGACTATCTTTGCTGATGTTGTCTGAGGTTATCCTATATTGCTTCATGCTAGTTTTAAATTTCTTAACATTTTACCTAATGTGCCAGGCCCCACATCAGCAGTGGTATTCTGTTTTGTAACGATACCTACTCCTGCTGCTTCTTCGTCCAGATCTGAAAGTGCATTGTCGACATAATCGTTGATGACTCCTTGTATAGCATTTCGGTCTAAGTCTAATTTTCTAGCTACATTGCCTGCTAGTTTAATAGTGAAGTCGCCTAGCACTTCATCGTTGATTCTTTTCTTTTTATAAAGAGCAATGGCTTTGTCTAACTTATCGCCTATTTGTAAATCTATTTCGCTCATTACACTTTCTTTTAAATCTTTTTTAGCTTGTATGCCCATGCCTCTTCTCGCTACAGTCATTAGATATTTGATCCACTTATCGTCTAGCGATGAATCAAATGCTTTGCGCCAATCAGCAAATTGCTCAGGTGCTGTTTTATTAGTATCTTTTAGTACATTACGTAACTGTGTAAAACTCATTCCAGTGCCACCTGATTCAGCACTCCTAGGAGTATTTTCCACTTCAAATTCCACATGCTCAAATCCTGGATACTGCGGATTTTTCATACGCTTACTTAGATGTATCATCCATTTGCGCATGCCTTCAAAGCGATCTTCCCCGACCATAACTATGATTTTATCATAAGGTGGCGGGTTGCTAATAGTTACTAATTCTTTTTCGATTTTCTTAACTGGCGTACCACCCGGTTGGATCAATGAAAATATATCACGTTGTTCAGGATACAGTCTATGCCAAGTTTCGATTTTTACTTCTGGTGGTATAGGATCTTCTGGGCCAGTCATGCTACTGATATACACATAAGGATCAGCACCTAATTCTCTTGCTTTGTCCAACACAAAGTTTACCAACTGTTGATGACCTATGTGGCCAATAAAACTTCCAATAGTGACTACAGCAGTTTTTCCAGATTTAGGTTTGTTAGGATCTACTTCTGGTGGTCTTGCTGCCTTGATAGCATCGTTTTTAGCTTTGATAATATCTTTTTGTTTTTTACTGGTAATTTTTACTGGACCTTGACTAGTATTAAGAATAATACCTTCATAGTCTCTACCTAAAATTTCTTTACCTAGTATTCCAGGATGCTCGATGATATAATTGGCTAGTTCATCTTTTAAAGGTTGTAATACTTCTGCAGCCTGTTTTTTAGCGTCACGTTTATTACTTAGAATCATATTTCTTAATGTTTCTAAGTTTTCCATAGGAGGTATAGACCCAGTAACATCTATGCTGCCATCAGTGGTCAAACTGTTGTCTATGAACATCGTATCACCGATAATTCCTAGATTTCTAATACTTTTTATAATCTGTGCGCTCTTAGGATGTTTTGCGCCACTGCTACCAATTTCAGCAAATAGAGGCACAAGAGCAAGATCTACACCTTGTGGCAGTTTGTCATAGCTAATGCCAACAAATTTTAATCGTCCATCTTCTTGTTCGCTGGCAAAGGGTAAGTATAATACTTCTACATGAATTTTTACATCGTTTAAAAATTTTTCGCCTAATCTATCATCGATAACACCAACCACGTCCATTATTTTGTTTTGTAGTTCGTCAAATAAGGCTGCTCTTTTTAATATGTCTTCGTCCTGTGTGCCTTTTTCTTGATGGTACTTTAAAAAGTTACCAGGTCCAAATTTTGGGCCTGTTCTGCTGGTTTCGTAAAATGCACGACCGTCTTCGCTTTTACCAAATCTGGATCCAAAGCCGTCAATTTTAACAGTCATTGGAATATTATCTAATGTTAGTTTTCCGCTGGTTTCATCACGTAGTTCATCTAATAAATCTATGAATTCTAAATCTTTCATTTTTTCTAAATGAACAATGCTTTTTCTTTTGCTCTGTACTACTTCCTCAGCTTCGTTAATGTTTTCTCTTAACTTGTAGGCAGCATAATAACTTTGTTTCATCTGCTCTAGATCTTGAGGCGGACTCATTTCTAGAATACCAAACATTTTGTCTACTGCTGCGGATTTTTCTTGATTATCTTTTTCTTTGTCGTTAGCGTATAATCCCTGCGCACCGGGACCAAACAATTTTTCTAAAAAGCTATTAATGACTTCGTCTTTTTCTTCAGGAGTCAAATGTTCTTTCATTAAACTGAGAACACCAACAAAACTCCAGAATTTTTCTTTTTCTGCTAGTAATTCTTTTGGCTTCATCCTAGTACCAAAGATAGTACCGAATATTTTTCCTAGGTCCTTTTCATATCCTGTGGTAGCACGTGGCTCATATACAGGTAATCCATCCACGACTTCCTGTTTGCCAGTTTCTGGATCGATCACTGGATCGTATTTTGGTCTTAGTCCGCCACCCTCTTTTGATTTGATGGCAAAACTGTACATATTGTCTCTGGTAGGAATATCTTGAGGAGCTCTGGCCTTACCTCTACCTACTAACTTTCTTAACATAAAGTCTTTGGCAGTTAAGCCAGTCATACTCTGTATTAGGAATTTATGAAATACACCTTTGATACCTACACTTAAATCTTCCCAACTGCTACTGGTACTGAATTGACTCCAAGTAGTAGGTTCATCTTTTTCAAACTCTTTCATTTCCAAATCAATCTGTATATTGATAGGAAATTGTTTACCTGCATTGTTTTGTATAACTATGTCAGGAAAACTCCACATGGTTAAAACCTGTACAGGATCTTTATCATCAAATCCTACAAAACGTGCAGGACCTATTGCAGCACCTGGCTGTAAAGATGATAACCAAGTAACTATGTCATCTCGTTTACTAGCATCGATCATAGTGTCGATGTCGCCCACAGTCTTTTTTACCTGTGCAAATATTTCATCTGAGATACCGGTGCGATTAAAAAAATGAAAACTTGAACCTGCTAAGAATTTTTTACTGGCCAGTAATTTAGGATTCCAAATTCCTTTGCCATCATGTTGTGAGGCATAGGCGTTATTGATAGCTGACAGGGCATTATCAAGGATAGGAACTACGCTGGCTCTTTGACTAGTGTCGATTTTATTTGCTTCGACATCACCAATGACTAAGTTACCACCTTCGCAAATAACAAATTTTGCCAAAGGGCTATACAATTCTCTTAAAAACATTATTCGTACTTTCCGTCTTTCATATTGCCTAACTCTGTTTCATAGATTTCTCTAGCAATACTTTCGCACTTTTCTTCTTCTAAGCACTCTTCTAATTCTTTTATAGGAAATTCTTTTTTGTATGCTTCATAGGCTTTCATTACCAAAGGTTTGAATACCCTGTGACTAAATCCATGACCTTTATCAAATTTGTTTTTACAAACTTTTAGTATAGGAAACATATTCCTACGATAGAAGTCATCATTATGATGCATAAAATAAATCAAATCTTCACCGAGATCAAATTTAAATTCATCACTTTTAACATCGTGATCTTTTTCTATGCCCAATAATTGGTCCACAGATTTTTTAGGATTATTGAATAATTCTGTAATTTTCATATTACCAAGCCCTGCAACTCCAATAACGTGCCTTCCAGCGTGGACCTGGATTGGAACAGTTATGTCTTGCTCTAAATGATTTTCTACGACCGGGGATATGTTTTTTGATGCTGAGTTTTTTGTCGCCGAAATTTACTTTGACAATTTTTCCGTTAGGTTTGCGTACATATACCTTACTTTTGGCCACATCACCTTTCATAGGTTTGCCCAAAGGTACTGTACGACCTTGATACTTGGCTTCGTTTAAATCTTCGGAATCTAGGAATTGTGCACCTACATCTTGTAGCAGTGCCAATGCTGTCTGATCTAGTTCAACTAGAATAGCATCTTCCCACGCACTAAGAACTTCTGTTTCTACGCTAGTATCTTCATCTAGCATGAAATGGAACCCATCACCTTCGTAAATATTGGTTCCTTCGGATTCTACTAAATCTATATAGTCGAATAGTGTTTTTTCAGTCATTACAGTCCCCTATAGTGATATTTATCAATATCACAAAGGAGCTGACTTTTAATTTTTAGGGCAGTTTTACTACTTTATCTACCCTAGCAATGCTACTTCCAAGGAACATTTTTACCATTGTAAGGGTTTTATCATCTTTAACATAGAAGTGTCCGCCTCCCCAACTATGACCTTGAGAGAGATCATCTAAACAGCGTTTTGGCATTCTAATCTTGCCAGCGTTTGCTTGGATCCATTGTAAAAAATTAAGTTGAGATTGCATAGTTCTGCCCATAGTTACTTTGAATCCGTAGTCTAGTCTACGTACATATACAGTATCTTTTTCCATAGATTGATGCTCCATGGGCATGGTCACATATTTTGTAGCATCCAAGTTGATTTCAGTTATAGATTTAATATCACTTAAATCATTTGAATAGAAAGTAATAAACGGACTTTCAATCCTCAATGAATAATTCTGTAATTTAAGTAAAACTTTACAAATTTCTAATCCAAAATCAATATCTTTGACAGTAGCTTTCTTAGCCCACAACGGATACTGTCCGGTTTTTTTAATATCCTTTAATTTTTGTTGGGCATATTGTATATTATTGCCCCTAAATAAACCGGACAGTGGGCAGACTAGTACTGCCTTATATGAATAAGTGTTATCAAAGAGCTTCTTGGTTCTCTTGATTTGAATCTTCTCGTTGAGTTTCATTTTCAATCACGGGTGACTTAGCCACCTTTACCTTTTTAGTCAGTGTGATCTCACCATTTTCTACTCCGATGTTTAGCTGCCCACCTTCCTTGAGATCACCGAACAACAACATCTTACTCAATGGGCGTTTGATCATTTGATCAATAGTTCGTTGCAACGGTCTTGCACCCATCTTAGCATCAAATCCTTTTTCTATCAACAGATTAATGGCAGCATCATTGATTCTGATCTTGACATTTTTATCTTTGATCTGTTCGCGTAGCTCATCAATAAATTTGCCAACAATCTTGATCATAGTTTCTTTGGCAAGTTTCTTAAATGTTACTACAGCATCTAATCTATTACGGAATTCTGGACTGAAGAATTTTTTAAGTTCTTTGTCCTCATAATCCTTTTCCTGGGCACCAAATCCAATTTTTAATTTTTCTGCATCTTGTGCGCCAGCGTTTGTGGTAAGGATTAATACAACGTTTCTACAATCTGCCTTTTTACCGTTATTACCTGTGACAAATCCATTGTCCATCAGCTGTAGCAAAATGGTACTAACATCCGGGTGACTCTTTTCAACTTCATCAAACAAGAGAACACAATAGGGATTTTCTTGGATTTGTGTAATCAGTAATCCGGCATTTTCTTCGAAGCCAACATAACCTGGAGGACTGCCAATTAGTTTACTAACACTATGCTTTTCCTGATACTCACTCATATCAAAACGTACAAGTTTAACACCGAGATGTTTAGCAAGGCTTTTAGCAGTTTCTGTTTTACCACAACCAGTCGGCCCCATAAACACAAAGCTACCAATAGGTTTGTTTTCTGGTTTAAGTCCAGCACGTGCCACTAGAATTTTGTCAACTACTTCGTTGATAGCAGACTCCTGTCCATAAACTTCGTGTTTTAGTTGATCTTCCAAGTTTGCGAGATTATTACTTTCTGTCTCAGCAATTTGCTCTTCAGGCATTTGAACCATCTGTGCTAGTTCAAATTGTATTTCACGTTCGTTAATAACACGGTCATCTGCTAGTTTAATATTGAATCTAGAACAGGCACAGTCGATTAGGTCAATAGCCTTGTCAGGCAACTTTTTATCGCTTTGATATTTTACACTGAGTTTAACCGCAGATTGAATAGCTTCGTCTGTGATTTTTACGCTGTGATGCTGTTCATAATATTTCTTTAATCCACGCAGAATTTGTACTGCTACTTCTGGTGTTGGCTCGTCAACAGTAATGCGTTGGAAACGACGCATCAGCGCACGATCTTTTTCAAAGTACTTGCGATATTCTTCCCAAGTAGTACTAGCAACAACTTTTAGGTTGCCCTTACTCAATGCGGGCTTCATCATATTGCTGAGATCGTTAGCACTGTTACCGGCACTGCCTGCTCCACTGATCATATGTGCTTCATCAATGAATAGGATAGTTTTACCTTTACTTTGCAAACCTTTTAAAACAAGTTTAAATCGTTCCTCAAAGTCACCTCTGTATTTGCTACCTGCCAGCATACTGCTTACATCTAAATTATAAACAGTGTATTCTTTTAGAAAGTCTGGGACAGCGCCTTTGACTATATTAAAAGCAAGACCTTCCGCAATAGCAGTTTTACCAACGCCTGGATCACCCACTAACAAGACGTTATTTTTATTACGTCTGCCCATGGCCAGTGCTACGTTTTCTAGTTCCGTAATACGGCCAATTACTGGATCAACTTTATTTTTCTTAACTTGCTCATTTAAGTTTGTAGTAAACGCTCGCAAAGCTCTTTCAGTTTGTCCATCCTGCATGTCTTCTTCTTCTTCACCAATTTCGTTATTGAGATAGTCAGCAAATTTATCCTTGTCAATACCTGCTTGCTGAATATAATATTGACTCCAACTGCGCTTTTCGCTCATGATACTAAGGAATACGTCAGTTAATTCCATAAGCTGTCTGCCGTTAAACAAAGCCTGTGTAAAAGCTCTGTTTAATACACGTTCTACAGCCTGTGTCTTTTTTGGCTTTTCTGAATTTTCGTTGACAATGTCAGCTAACTTGGTCTTTAGATAGTGTTCTAAATTCTTTTTGATGTACTCGGGATCGGCACCATAACCTTGCACTGTGTTGAAGAAAGTTTCTTCACAGAGCATAGCAAACAACAAGTGTTCTATAGTAAGATACTCATGTTTTAATTTTTTAGCAACATCGATCGCCTTTTCAAAAACTAATTTTAGGCTTTCACTTGGTTCTACCATTCTTCTTCCTCTGCTTTTTTAATGCCATGTTTAACTTTAGTTGGCTAACTTTATCTGTAAAACAAACACCATTTAGGTGATCTAATTCATGTAAGAAACAGCGAGCATCTATTCCTGTAAGTTCTATTATACAGATATTTTGATGCTTGTCAACATATTGTACTTTGATTTTTTCCGGTCGTTTTACCTGCAAATAAAGATTAGGAAAACTCAAGCAACCTTCTTCATCAACATTTTCCTCATCGCTGTGTTCTAATAAAATTGGATTGAATAGCGCAAATGCCCTTTTATCATCCAATTCCTGAGGCTTCATCACAAATACCCTTGCTTCAATACCTACTTGGTTGGCACTTAGACCTATACCTCTGCTTTTTTGCATCAAGTCTATCATATCTTCTTCTAAATGCTCAGGATTTATATTGCTGTTAAAATCGAAATCCGGCATAGATCTTTTAAGGATATCGTTAGGAAATGTTATTAAGTTCATCTCTTATCTTCAATAATTTTTCTTTTGTATCTTCGTTAACAACTGCTGGCACTTTTATTGTAATAACAATTATAAAGTTACCAGTTCTACGAAGTCTAGGATTTTGAAACCCCATACCAGTAGCACTATATTCGCCACCGTGATTGATACCTGGTCGTATTTTTATCTGTAATTTTTTATTATCTATAGTTTCTACATCTTTTACACAGCCTATCATAGCTTCAAAGGGATCTATTTCTATAGTAGTGCAAATGTCGTCACCACGTCTTATAAATCTCGAATCTGGAGTAACAACAACAGTCACATTTAAGTTACCTCTGGGCATATCTGGAAAACTGTCATCCCCCAATCCGCGATACTGCATAGTTTGTCCGGTTTCAATTCCGGGAGGAACATTAATAATCACAGTTTCTTTTTTTCCGTTAGGTAGCGGAAAGGTTGCTTCTAAATCTTTACCAGTAAAACTATCTTTAAAACTAATCGTGCATCTTATGTTTAGGTCACGATTTTTACGTTGTCTTTGTTGATTGAACCCGGCAAATCCCGGACCAAAATGTGTACTAAACATGCCACCAAACAGATCATTAAGATCGGCAAAGTCACCCATGTTATTGAATCTAACACCGGAGCCGCCCATTAACATTTGATCATACTCTGCACGTTTTTGTGCATCGCTGAGAGTATCATAAGCCACAGATATTTCTTTGAACTTATGTTCATCTCCACCTTTGTCAGGGTGATGCTTCATAGCCAATTTTCTATAAGCTTTCTTTATTTCGTCTTGGGAAGCTGTTTTGGAAACACCCAGAATATCGTAATAGGTCATCACTAGTAATTATACTAGAAGATGACCTATGTGTCAATGTACTGGATTAATCTCTTGGCGGCATATCGTCGCTGTCAAATGGTTTTGTGACAGATGGACGAGCTACTGCTGCCGGTGTTGCACTTGGTGCTGAGAATGATGGTGTACTTGGTGCTACAGATTTTGGTGCACTAAAACTTGGTGTTGATGGTGCCGACATAGCTGGTGCATTACCAAAACTTGGTGTTGATGATGGAACTGATAGTCCACCATTGTTAGCACCGGCCATCTTTTCCTGTGTACGACCGTATGCAGCGATACCAAGTATAGCACCCATGGCGATATGGAACAATCCTGCGCCTTGTAGGGTAATTGGCATCCATTGTGCTTTTACCTCACCACCGCCGTGTACTTGTACAATACTCCATAAAATTGGGAATATAACAAAGTCTGCCATACAGACTACCATATACATCCAACCCATCATTGGACGCCACTTATTGTTCATCCAATCTTCTTTTTTCTTTTCTGAATCGCTCATTTTTGCGTATTCTTCTGCTGTGGCCATTGTTGCGCTCCTTTGGCTAAAAAATAATACAACAGTATTTACTATTTTTGAGCTATTTGGGAAGGTTTGGGTTTTTTTGGAACAGGAGTAGCAGCCTGCCCTGGTTTCTTAGGTTGTTGCACAACTGCTAACTGTTGTTTGGCCTTGGCCGCAGCCGCTACACGTTCTTTGGTTTTAAGTCCAGCTGGGTTTACTACTTTGGAAGCCTGCTTGGCTGTTTTGCCTTTGCCTACTTTTATTTTAAAATAAGCAATAGCTGCCAGTGCAGATTCTTTAGGGTTAGAAGATAGTAGGGCAGGGTTGTCTACATATATTGTAGGATTCTCGGGGTGTACAGCAGCACCAACACGACCATACAATTCTCTACCTGTGACATGTATAAATCCACGTCCACGGAAACGCCAGCCGTCACCGCTGGCTTCGTCACCGTTGCCATTTTTATTTGCTAACGCTTTATTAGCTAAGGCTACTGGATTACCAACATACTGTTTGGCTTCTTCTGGACTTTTAAAGTTGCTGGTAAAAACTTTGTAAATTCTAGTTGGATCGCTGTAATTGAAGTTTTCTGTAGCCGCTGTCCAGTTAGCAGTTTCTACTTGACACTGCCCAATGAAGCTGGCTAGGTCATTGGGATTAGCTAACCCTTTTGATTTGGCTAACTTTATCAGTAACTCTTTGTGTTGTCCGGGATTAAATGGGGGCGGTTCTTGAACTACAGGCTTGGGTGCCGGCTGCTTTGATTTATCAGCGAATGGATTTATTTTGCTGAATTCAAGTTCGCGTAGCCTCATTACTGTACACTATCAAAAACTTTTTTCTGTGTATTATACCACAGGATCCAATTATCAACTTTTAATCTACACTCATGATATTGTGTATAGTTTTCGGTCACAGTAGTGATCACTTTGCTTAATTGTTCGGTACCTTTTTCAACCTGTTTAAGATCAGGGCAAGCAGACATTAATTCTTGCGGAACATCTGGGAAGTTTCTTTTAACTGGAGCAGTTGTACTAAAACAACCCACTAATAGGAATGCTGGTAATAATAAGAGGATTTTTTTCATTTTTTATCCTCTACGCCCTTGGCGCTTTCGTTAAGAATATCTAAGGCCTCTTGAGGAACTTTGCACTGTGCGTCTATAATTTTTTCTTTTTCCACAATTACCTCTTTAATTCTATCTTGAAAAACTTTGATTTCTTTAACCTTAGTTACAATTTTTTCTTTGATAACTTCGTTGACTTTTTTACTTTCTGCTTCTGCTGCGGCTACCTTAGCTTCTAATTCAGCTACACGTTCACGCCATACTTTTTCAGTGGCATAACCACCATAAAAATAGGATCCTACAATTAGTAATATTACACCAATAACTTCTACAGGAAATTTATATTGACTAATAAACGGGATCCAACTTACTAACTTACTGGCTATGTATAGTACAGCACCTAATCCAAATAGCGCATAGGTGATCCAGATAAACAAACTATCTGGTATTAAACTGAACATGTAACTAATTTGCCACATTATACTTTTCCTAATGCTACAGCATAACCCTCATTTTCAAATATAAAGGTCTCGTTAATTTTTGTAATGTTATAGTTGCCTAATACTTTTGTTAGGTAAAGTACTTCTGATGTACTTTTAGGATCTATGTCTAATTTTCCCGGAAAGTTAGTATAAACACTTTCTTTTAGACCAAAATCTTTAATTTTCATTTTTAAGGATTCTGCGTAGACTTTTTTAAATGTGATATCGTTATCTGAAACATCAATATTTTCAACAAAACTTTTATTAAAGAAGTTGCTGAAGTTGTTTAATCTATTATTGGAAATTCTTTCTTCGTAAGTGCCTTGATCTATTGGCACAAACTCCTCCAAATTTTCCATTGTGGCAGGGATACTTTTGAAACTCTTATAATATCTGAATTTAAAGTTATCTATGTCAGTTAGTCTTTGTACACCGTCGACAATATCAAAAATTTGTTTGGCGATATACCTACTGCGCTTTACTTCTACGAATACTTTATATTTGCCATTGTCTGTGGGACCGTTAGTTGGATCAGCATCAATGACATAATCATAGCCCATTTCTAAAAATCGAGCTAGGTCATCTGCAGGTGCTTTTTCGTCAACAGTAAAACTTAGTACTACCATTTCACCGTCTTTGCCTATTTTGCTTTTAAAGCTGTCGATTTCAAAGACGTGACTTACAAGTCCTTTTAGATCTCCGGCAAGTAATGTTTCATCTAATCTCATTATGCTGGTGCCCCTGCTGCTGGTGCTGCCGGAGCTGCTGGTGCTGCCGGAGCGGCTCCTGGTGCTGCGGATGGTTTAACTTGATCTGCAGGATCTCCTTTGCGTTCTTCACGTATACGATCCATATAACTGTTAAAAATATCAAACACAACTTTCTTTGGCATGGCAATTTCTACTAACCATATGGGCTTAGTATCTAGTTTACCTTTCTTTGTCCCAGGACGAAAATCGTCAGGTGTACGAATCTTTCTAGGCTCTATTAAATTGCTTTTGATGTATTTCACTTTGCAGCCAAGTCCTGATAATCTTTTGCCAGCAATGGGATCTGGCATCTTTGCATGTGGCCACATGAATTCACAAGTTACCCAGTGACGATCAATCTTTGGCCCGGATGCTAGTTCACCGTCCTGCCAATTTTTATATACGTAGATATCCATCTCATCTAGCACACGCTCAAAATCTTTGAGAACTGCTAGGCTAGAATTATTGTTATATATGGATTCTACGGTTTTGATTACGTCTAAAATATCGCGCATAAAAGCATCCTAATCTTGTACTCAATTATTTAGCTGGATCGTTTCTATGTGTTATGTGTTTATTTTTTTCCCTATCTGTTAAATATCTTTGTAGGACCTCTGTAGTCATCGGGCGGTCACTACAGGTCCTACTCATTGAGTAGGAGATAAACTTAGATGAGTAAAAGAGTGAAGAAACGCTTTACATCAGAAGTTAAAGTAATAGATTTTCAACCATACCTTCCTCAGAAGAAGCAACGTGTAGTGATGTCAGCACGTAGCCCAAATCAAAAAACATACTTACAAAAACTGCAAAACGAAGATACTAGTATAGTATTTGCCATAGGCCCAGCGGGCACAGGCAAAACCATGCTGGCTGTTATGCACGGGATTAAGTTGTTTCAAGAGGGATTGGTGGATAAGATTATCGTTACGAGACCCGCCGTTTCTGTGGATGAAGATTTAGGATTCTTGCCAGGTGATTTAAATGAAAAGATGGCACCTTGGACGAGACCTATTTTTGATGTCATGGGAGAATATTATAAACAATCAGACATAGCCGAGATGCTAAAGGAAGGAGTTATCGAGATAAGCCCACTTGCGTATATGCGTGGACGCACATTTAAGAACGCATACATTGTAGCAGATGAGATGCAGAATGCTACAGTAAATCAAATGAAGATGCTACTAACACGCTTGGGAGAAGGATCCAAGATGGTAGTGACAGGAGATTTAGCACAGGCAGACAGAAGGAGCGATAATGGATTGATTAATTTCTGCAACCTACTCGCAAACAAACAAACCAAACATATCGACATTGTGCAGTTCGATATGTGCGACATTGAAAGACATGAGGCCGTGAAGGAGGTGTTAGACATATACGGCGACTAATGGATCAAGCAAAGGGCTCTTAGGAGCCCTTTTATATTTGTTTTAAAATTTCAGCCTGCGCTAAAATTGTTCTTAGTTGAGGAATTATTTTAGCGTCTAATTGTATACCAAGATTTTTATATTTGCCTTGCTTTAACTTAATCAGTAATATGCCATCTTCTACAGTTACTTGAGCATAAACTGTGCCATCAGGTTTTATTATCTCTTTCAATTTGTTCCACCTTTACTCCGGATTTTTCGAGAAAAGATAATCCATCTTCGCTACGATAAGCATCACGGTAAAACACACTAGTGATGCCACTTTGATAGATAAGTTTGGCGCAATCAAGGCAAGGACTATGAGTGACGAACATAGTAGCATTAAGCCCAGACTCATTACTTTTAGCTAATTTAGCGATGGCGTTTGTTTCAGCATGTAATACCTCTGGTTTGGTTTTAAGACAATACCTATATTCCTCATCAGCATCTTCGTTGTATTCAGTAAAAGGCCAACGTTCTTCTATTTCATCAGGATTCAACCAGCCGCCTGCATCTCTATCCATCCATACTTTATCTTCGCAAGTATTACCCCAACCTGCCGGCATTCCATTATAACCGATACTGATAATTCTATCATCTTTGACGATAATAGCACCAACATGTAATCTACGTGCATGGCTAAGTTCTGCGAATGTCTCCGCAGTTTTCATATATGCTTGTTTAAATTTTTCTTTCATTCTATAGGTTTTCCTTCGTCATCTACTTCTAACCAAGTATGATCTCCCATATATTTTACACGCACTTGGTACTGATAAGTGTCAGGTGCACCTGTAGTCCACTCATCTGGTCCATGATGTACTAGCAGTGTTTTTTCTTTTCTTGTGTCCCAAACTAACCAATAGCACTGTCCCATAACAATTTGAAACTGATATTCAGCGGCATGAACAGCATCAGTGACATCTAGTCGTCTTTTGATGCTGTCTGCTTGTTTTTGCAATACAGCAACTAGTTCCATTATCCTGTTATATTCTTGTTGTGCATACATCCTAGCATGATTAATCATTATGTCTTTTTGTTTAGACACAGGCACTAAATCAAAACTAGGTGCTCCCACTTCAGTGGGATAAGGTGTAACGTTCTTATTAAAAAATGCTACTAAATTAGATCCAACAGTAGCATCGTAACTTTCACGTCCTTTAGCAATGTTGGACTTTTTCTTTGTCATTCTTCTAAAAGAGTTATTTTATTAGGTTTGTCTTTCCACTGTTCTGCATCTGGCAAACCATATTTTTTCTTAGTTATGACAGGCCATTTTTTACTAAGACGTTTATTAAGATCGACCCAAAAAACAACATCAATATCTTCTACATTATCCGTAACAATAGCATCTACTGGACATTCGGGTATACAAACACCGCAATCGATACATTCATCAGGATTGATAGCTAAAAAATTAGGACCTTCGTAAAAGCAGTCCACAGGACAAACCTCTACGCAGTCAGTATGTTTACATTTGATACAGTTTTCAGTTACGATATGTGTCATAGGTGTGATAGCCTAATTAAAGTTGCAGAAAGATTAATTTCTGGATCAATGACTAAGGTGTGATCAACTAAACCTTGTTTAATAATTAATATGGCTTTTTCTTGTTTTTCATCATTGCCGAATAAAGTAATATTATCGTAGAGCCATCTATAAATGTCTTCTATTTCTTCTGGTCGGGCTTGACTGCAAATAAGTTTACGTGCATCACTGATTTTGCCAGCTTTGAATAGTTCAACCATTTCTATACGATAGTCAGCATCTCCAGTGTCGCCTTTTTCTGGACTGTGCAATTTGCCATCTAAGCTATTCATCTGTACCATGTTAATGCATTTACGCAAGTCTGGATATGTAGCTTTGACAAAAGTGTCTAATGTATCAAGATCAAAGTCTACAGATTCTTCCACAAGAATAGTAGCCACGCGAGCAGTAAACTCTGTTTGATCAACACGCTCGATATGGAATCCCTGACTTCTACTATGCAGTGCAGGGATGATTCTATTAGGATAGTTACACGTAAAAATAAATCTTGAAGTAGTATGATATTCTTCCATAACTCCACGTAAGGCTGCTTGTGCGTTTGGAGATAGATAATCCGCCTCATCTAACAATACTACTTTAAAGTCCCCAAATGGAATCATTTGAACAAAGTTAACAATCTTATCTCTAACATCTTCTACGCTGTTAGTACGACTAGCATTTATTTCCAGTATGTCTAAGTCGTTAACCCCCAAAGCATTTAATAGTATTTTTGCCAGTGTAGTTTTACCAATTCCGGCACTGCCACTGAATAAAAGATGGGGAATAGTCCCTTCTTTAATCCATCGTTCTACTTGTTCTTTTTGATGTGCATCTCTAAAAACATATCCGTCTATAGTTTTAGGACGATATTTTTCTACCCATAATTCTTTCATTTAGTTGCCTCAGTTGTTGATTTTTTTGAACGTATCATTTCTAAATGTTTGATTAGTTGATCGTATTCTTCTTGATTTACTGAATATAAATTATCACTCATATTATGGTGCCCGCTAAAAATGCTAAAACTTTCTCTGGTAAAAACAGTAACAGGTTTCCAATATTTGTGTATAATGTTGTTGATCAAAACTAGACCACACAGTAAAACTACTGAACCGATAGTGAATAGGATTGATCCAACTAACCATAAACTTGCTTGTTCCAAACTCATCTGTTTTCTGCTTTCATTATAAATTTTTCTGCTTCGGCATCAATAACACGTTGTCGCAGTTCAGTGGTCGAAAACGTGTGTTCACGTTTATTAAAATAAAACTTGATACCTTTACTAATACATTCTTGTCTGCCTGTAAATGAACGATGTTCGTATTCCTCACCTAGTATTCTAACATTAATAGGATAGGAAAGCAATATATCTACCAAATCTTTTTCAGTAGCATATACTACAATTTCATCTACATATTTGCAGGCCTGTAGTTGAACATAGCGTTCAAAAATGCTTTGTACAGGCTTATTCTTTTCTGTGGGACGATCAATAGTAGGATCAGTTTGTAATCCAACAATTAGGTAGTCGCATTGTGCCTTTGCTTCTTTAAGCATGATGATATGACCTGCATGAAACAGATCAAATGTTGAACAGGTAAATCCTATTTTCACACCATTTCCTCAGCAACACCTAACACTTCTGCAAGAATTAAAAGACTACCTGCGTACCAAAACATACTGTAACAAAGAGCTACGCCGGCAGCGATCCTAACAGCACTTTTGGCAAAGCTAATATACTTGTGTTTTACTGGATCGGGATGAGCAAAATCTGGCGAGTCAATAGGTCGTCCTTCTAACACTTTATCGATTCGAGCTCTAAGCTCTTTCATTGCTTCTATATTTTTTTCATGTTCATTCATTTTAATGCCTCCAAGGTATTAGCCTAATTGTATAGAAAAAGACAGGGCCCGTCAAGGCCCTGTACAATATATTTTTATCGTTTAAATATCGTTGGGTTTTTCGTCTGCTTTGGCTAGGATACAGTCCGTGTCCACACGTCTAATAACAATTTCATCACCATTTTCATCTTCAATAGTGATACCTCTGGTCCATCTTCCGTGTTCTACTAGGATCCAATCACCTACAGATACATCTGTTTGTTCTTGGCCAACAGCAAACACTTTACCCCAGCGTGGTCGAATGCCTTCAGTTTTTCCATCATCATTAGGCAGTACGATTCCACCAGCACTAACACGCATGTCAAATTCCATATCTGAAACAAATACATTGTTTCGTATTGGTCTAATTTTGCCTTTTACAACGTTCATTAATCTTCCTTTGGTTTACCTTTGTAGTATTCTTTTAGAACATCTTCACGCTTCTTAATGATTTTGCCGCCTGGGCCTAATTCATCACCCCTAGCGTTAACTTTAGCATTTCCAACTGCTAGAGTCAATTCATTTTGATTTCTTAACTTTTCTAAATCTACCTCTTTGCCTAACGCACTACGATAGGATTTTTTTAAACCTTCTTTCATTGCCATAGCAATCTCCTTAACTATCTTAAAAATTCACGCCAATCTAGATTATATTTAATCGGATCAATTTTATGTACGCCCAATAAAAATAACACATAACTGCTGACGCTACTGCCACGCCCAACACCCCAAACAACGTTGTTAGACCTGCAGGTATCTACAAGGTATTTAAGCCATTGTAGTAAAGGTATCATATTTCTTTGTTGAAATTCTATAAGCTCTTCGCCGGCTCTTTGTATTTCTTCATCAGTTTGACATTGATTCAATACCCAATGCGCTATGTCCAGCTGTTTGTATTCTTCAGGCATGAACCAGTCTTTTTGATGCTCTTTATCAAAATCTTCAACAGATATGTTATAAATTTCGGGATCTATATATTGAAGATTTAGATTAGAAACGTCGCCTAAATGTTTAATATTTTCAGTGGTTTCGAAAGTTATTTTCGACAAACAGTCTAGTTGATCCTTGTACATAAGATCAATCAAGTCTGTTTCATTGTAGATTACGTTACCGAATTTGTCAGATTGCATTCAACTATTTTAGTTGACTTTTATGAGATCGTCAAGATCTTTATTGCGTTTTTGGTATTGTTGTTCCCAAGCCTTGGCTCGTCTAGTGCTGAGTTCTTCTTTATATATTTCCAAAAGATTAGCGATCTGCATTCTGAGATCTGGATTTTTGGCAATCCAATACTTCTTGCTGAGATCTTGAATTTTTGATTCGACCTCAGCATCTTTTAAATTACTGATATTGTCTACTAATGGATTTATTGCTGTCATGCAAACACACCAAAGTTCTTCAAATAAACAGTTACACCGTTATCGTAAGTCCATGCTTCAACAACTATTTCTGAATTATTAGCTACTGCTACTTGAGCTAATGAACCTGATGGAGTAAATTCTCCAGAAACAAATTTTATATCGCTAGCACCTTGGCTATCTAAAGTTATAGTTCTAGAACTACCAGAAGTATTTTTAATATGTAGTCTAATAGTACCAAACAGATCACTATCAGGCCAATTAATAAATCTCAGAGAAATCGCAGCACCTACACTGATTATCTGCAATGGACCGTTCTCTAAATCTATGTCAGTGTTAGTGGAAACAGTGCCATTTTGTCTTACGGATCCATAAAATTTGTTTATTTCAGCATCTTCAAGTAATACACCATTAAAGTTATTAGCCACATTTAATTTGGCTGAGTCGCTTTGTAATGTTGTGATCTCGCTTTTAGCTACAGTTAACGCTGACTTTATAGCATTAAAGTTATCTCTAAATCCTTGGCTATTATTATCTTGTCCAGCTACTGGGTAGCTTTCATCTATAGATGTTGTTGTGATTGCACTGGTCATGTTATTGTTACCCTGTCATTTTTAAATACCAGATATTTATCGCTTCCGTATCCGGTGACGGAATCTATTATGTATCTATCTACAGTGTAGTCTAGATTTTTAAAATCAAAATCGCTGAATTTTATGTTTAACAATATGTCTGCACTAGTTCCTGGTTTGCAGTAACAGATTGGTACAGCTAATACAAATCCTAGTTCTTGTTTGGCGTCGTCCTGTACGCTACGCATCCAAAGAGGTAAGTAATTTCTTTCTGTTAATCCTACGTTTGAAATTCGATCTCTCCAAATACCGATACTACTTGGGAAACGTTTTGTTGGATTCGGGTCACTGACAAAGAGGTCAGTTTGATCTATGGTTGTTCTATCAAATGGTCTAGGAGCAAACGGTTCGTCTCTATTCAATCTAGTAAGATTCTCTCTGCCGTCCCAGATACTGTTATCTGTGTCTACTGTTATAGTTCTAGGATCTCTACTGGTGTTGATCACAGAGTTTAATTTTTTCTTTCCCTTTTCTAAAGGATCTATGATTTCAACGTATATAACTTCATATACTACATCGTTGGTACCCGGTATTTTTGCCTTAGCAGATTTAATATCCCCAAAAATGAAACGTTTCTTTTTGTGATTCAATCCTATGGCACTAACATATCTTTCAGCAGCCTTTGTTTCAATGCCTGAATAAACAAGCATTCTAAGATCTCGCTGAATACCAAAATTTAAATCATTTGGTCTATAGATGCTACTTGGCGTAAAAATAATATTGTCGTCGATAAAACTATTAAACAATGCACGTTTATCTTGACTCATGAACGTTCTAGCACTTATGTTACTGTATAGCCTATCATTAGGAGTTTCGATTCGTATCGTAAATTCTCTGTCGATGAAACTATATTCGAATTCATCTTTGGCTCTTATAATAGCTTTGTATTCTCTATCTATGCTAGTTACAGCACCATCAAACGTTTGATTAGTATACACGCCGTCTGAAAATGTAGTTACACCGGCGACTCCTGCGCTACTGTATTGATTTACTTTGCCAGTTATTTCCCCATTTAATTGTAAAGTTAATCCTGGGGGCAATGATCCAGAAATGATTGTGTAAAGTATAGTTGCATTTTCAACAGTAGAAGTTGCACGAACTCTCAATGTACTAATATAGTTTGCATCAATTGTACCCAACGATTCTGGTGTAGTCCATGACATCACGCTGTCTACTTCACCTAATGTACTCATTGTAAATGTGCGTTTAGATGATGCTATCTCACCATCTGAACCATATCTACTAGCCGTAACTGTGAATTTGTAAGTTTTTGTTATAGCCGGTTGATATGGAACTATACCAAAAATTTCTGCATTTCTAATATCAAATTGCATATTCGGGGGTAATAGACTAGGAGTGCTATCAGGATTGACCGAATCTAGGCTGTAAACAACTGGTCCCAATACTTGCGCATCATATGTATCTAAATATATTGTGATATAATTATTTGCTCTATACAATCCAAGATCACTAGGAGTAATCCATATCGGTGCTCTTAGATAAGTACCGTCAACTGTAAATACTCCATTACCTGCACTGACTAATGTGTTATCAGCACGTAAAAAATCATCTCCGACGACATAAATCAGAAAACGTCTTTTGCTAATATTGTCCCCGTCACTGACTGTAACTATGAACTCATAATTCCTATTAAGTTTTCTAGGTGTTAGTGTAGGTAAAAAGTAATCAAAAAACACACTATCGTAGATATAACTGTCATAACCGTTATCTGGTCTACTGCCGAAATCGTATCCATAGCTATCATATAAATCTTCGCTGTAGCTGCCGGTTCTATTATCAGTAGGAGCAGTTGGCAATGGATCTATAAATCCAGTTATTCTGCCGCTGTCAGACATACTAAGTCCTGGCGGCAATTCACCGTCCCCACTAGAAATAAAATATTTTAATGTTTGACCAGATGCAGTGTCGTTATCTACTGCATCAATTTGAAAATCGACTAAACTACTGTCTAATATAAAATATGCTTGACTAGCCCCAATAGGCAAAGCGCCTTCTTCTGTGAGAAATTCTGGCAGATCTTCACCCTCGACTGTGAGTTTAAATGTTCTATCAGCAATATCGTTGTTGTATTTGGCTCTAATACAGAAAACAAATTCTGTAGTCCTTGGCACTTCATAAGCTGAACCTATGATTTTATCATCGCTTAATCTAAGACCTGGTGGCAACGATCCGCTGATAACAGTGTATGTCAGTGCTGAACTATCATTAAAAGTATTAGAAAAAGATACAGGAAGACTAATTTCAGTGTTAGTCCTTTCTTGTATAGTACCTAAGGTAGTGCCAGAATTGGCAGTCCAAATTTGTAACATAATCGATCCTAGATATTGTATTTATCTAGGATTGATATTATAAATTAACCCAGTTAGTTCCGTCAAAAACCTGCGCTACATTAGTGGCTGCAGGGGTAGTTCCAGACTCCATAAAAATCATCATACCTTTTGCAGCACTAGGTACAAGAGCCGTTCTAGCAGTGTCATCTGCTACTACAGGAAGTTTAAATGGAACAGTTGCTGAAACTGCTGTAGAACTAACGGTCATTCTTGTTGCGCTGGTTCCTGAAGAATTAGATGCTACAAATTCCAATCTTCCTGGAGCAACACCGGCACTTACAGTATTATCGATGGCAGCACGTATTTTTGCTGAAGTAAAATATCCGCTTGCGCCAGTAAATCCTAAGAAATCAAAGGTTCCTAATTCGTCATTTAAAGTGACTGCGCTAGGAGCTCCAAGATTTCCTCTACTACGCAGTAATGTAAGTGTTGCACCTGTTATAGGTCCAGTGATACCACCTACTGAGGCAGTGAATGTTGTTGATGTTGAGGCAGTGTTATTGCTCATTGCCAACACAAGACTACTATATGCCGCCGTTCCACTTGCCACAGTAATGCCACTAGTTGTTACATCGTTAAATAATTCAAGTCTATTAGCCCTAACGGTGGCTTTGACGTCTAATGCACCAGTTCCTGCTAAGTCAACAATTAAATTTTGATTTGAATTTAATGTGCTAATAGTAGCATCTTCGATTTTGATAGTGTCGGTATTGAATATACCGTAGTGTACATTGTTTATGGCGTCTACAAGTAATGTGCTATCGTCTGCAAAAATTGACCCATTAACATCACCAGTGACGTTACCAGTGACATTACCAGTGACATTACCAGTTAGATTACCTCTGAAGCCAGAACCATCTATGGCTCCAGTAACTATTAAACTATTGTTATTTCGTACCGCGAAATTATATTCACTGTCGACATTACCTGTACTGACATCTGTAACAACTGTGTTGATATATCCGGCAACGTCATTAGTTGCATTACCTGTGCTTTGTCTAAAAACTAGTCTAAAACCTTCTTGACCGTTTGATGGAGTTGCGTGATACCCATGAAATTCAGCAGTTGTAAGTGCTCCAGGACCACCTGTTCTTAAACCTCTAGTGACTCCAGGTCCTTCTGCATTAAAATAAGTCTGTGTTGGTGCAGCACTAAACGTTCCTACGTTTAAACTATTTGTTTGTAAGTTTGTTGATTGCAACGTACTATTAACCAGTACAATTCCAGTTCCTGATGGATCAATAACTATGTTCTCGTTGCTGTTTAAGCCTACGATATTATTTTGAAAAATATTAATACTACCAGTGTTAAAAACTTCTACATCTCTAGGAGCACTGATTGTGATGCTATCATTTGTAGCATTTGTTGTTAATACAATATTATCACCAGCAATAAATGTCAATGTATCCGTATTGTTTACAGCACTTAATGAAGGTTGACCAGTAACATTAACAGCACCGTAATAACCTAATGCTGTACCACCTGTAGTAGACCCATCACCTACGAATAATTTTTTTGTATCTGTAGTGTACAGTAGTTCACCTATAGCCGGAGTGTTTATCCCGCTTAATGAACCTCTTTGTGCTTCTGTACCTCGTCTAATTTGTAACGCCATGATTTCTCCTAATCCTTTAGAATGATCCCATATCTAGATCAAAAGTTGATGGAGCTAAGAAAGTGCCGAAATCAATATCTGCTTGCGCCCCTAACAGTGTTCTTACATCAACGCCATAGATAGTTGCTTCAATATTTCCGCCACCTACTATGTTAAAACCATTCATATTTAAATTTGCACCCAATGTAGGTGTTGTTTCTGTTTGTAAATTGCCCTGACCACTAATCGTAATCGTGGTACCATTGCTGGCTAGTGTTATGTTTGTGCCAGCAACTAAAGATTTAAACTGTA
>JACCDP010964319.1_pt1 | contig 22195 bp, 19 predicted proteins | sample 7445841 | NCBI WGS metagenome assembly JACCDP01 (sample SAMN15323441, study PRJNA562643) | freshwater metagenome | isolation source: river surface water | place: USA:Blue River Watershed | collected 2017-08-17
AGAAATGAAATGCAACGAATCAGAGAAAATGCTTCAAATTCAAATTCTATGGAGGATAAATTGAATCAATTAAAAAATAAATTCAATTCAAAATGAAAATAATTTGCATAGGTAGAAATTACGCAGAGCACGCTAAAGAACTCAATAATGATTTACCTAAAGAACCTTTATTTTTCCTTAAACCAGATACGGCATTATTGAAAGAAAAAGATTTTTATTATCCCAACTTTACGAATGACCTTCACTTCGAATGCGAAATAGTTGTTAAAATTGATAAGGTAGGCAAAAACATAGAACAACAATTTGCCAATAAATATTATTCAGAAATTTCCCTAGGTATCGATTTTACAGCGCGAGATTTGCAGCAAAAATGCAAGGAGAAAGGATTGCCCTGGGAAAAAGCCAAAGGTTTTGATAACAGTGCTCCCATTTCATCGAAATGGATCAAATTACAGGACATTGATTTTAGTTCAACAGAATTTCAATTTTATCAAAATGATAATTTGAAACAACATGGATTTACACGTGATATGATTTTCTCAATTGATCAAATCATTGCACATGTGTCAAAATTCATCACGTTGAAAACAGGAGATTTAATATTTACAGGAACTCCAGCTGGTGTAGGACCAGTGGCTATTGGCGATCGCTTAAATGCAAGACTGAATAACGAAGAAATGTTTACTTTTTTCGTGAAATAATTAGTTCTTAATCATTCGGTATAATTTTCCAGATATATTGGATTTCAGAAAATAAATTCCTTTTGGAAGTTCTGAAATATTTAATTGTGTAGTATACTCAGTGATATTCAATTTACGCAATTCTTTTCCCTCACTACTAAAAAGTTGAATTTCCATTGGTACAACATCTGTTTTTAAATTGATAATGTCATTCAAAGGATTAGGATACAAAAGAATTTCTCTTTCATCAATTGAATTTTCTTGAATGCCAAGCGAACCATTTATATCATGTTCCAAATGGTAAACTCCTCCAAGATCTTGCCCGATAAATAAATCCAAATTCCCATCATTGTCCATATCATTTACCATGAATGAACTATAGGCCCGCATATTTTTTGATAAATTCAAGAAATCTTCAGAAATAATTGAAAAAGTACTTCCTTGACTTAAATTATTATCAATGGAATCGTAAAAATGAACTGCACCATCTAAAGCACCAACCATCAAATAAGTTGTGTCCTCATATTTGAAAAAATGTGGAACGGCATATCCGTCTGGCGAAACTGATGAGGAAACGTCAACGCCACCAAGCAACGCGTTTTTTAATTCAAAGCTAGGGGAAATTGTCGTGCCTATGTTTTCATAATACTTCAATTCACCAGTCTTATTTCCTATAACTAGGTCCAATTTACCGTCTTTATTTAAATCAACTAATTGAGGAGCAGCATACTGACCAACATTAATGATTTGACCCAAATTATTTGTGTAATTGCTCACAGGCGCCGCAAAAGTTGGATTAGTTCCAGTACTTGTATTTTTGAAGAAACAAAATGTGCCATTTTCTAGTCCGAGAATTAGGTCTTTTTTACCATCAGCATTCAAGTCGCCGAACGTTGGAATCATTCGCAAACCAAGATTTGATTGTGATAAATTATTAAAATCACTATCAATAAAAGTAAAAATTGGATTTGTTGACGTTCCTGTATTCTTGTAATAAGCAATTCTACTTTCTTTAGATAGAGTTGCTTTATAGGAAAAGAAATTCGCCACGAATAAGTCCTCCAAGTCGTCATTATCAATATCGACTAGAACTGGTATTGAGCCAGTGCCATGCTCGATCATTTCTTCTTGTAAAAAGGATTTCGTTTCAAAAATAAAATTTGGAGTTGTGTTTGTTCCTGTATTTTTATATTTGATTAAACTAGTTTCGTTTTCAGAAACATTTTTGGCATTCGGGGCGACAAGTAGGTCTTTTTTATTGTCAAAATCCACGTCAACTGAAAAAGCAGCAGGAAATAGTTGCATATTTACAGGCGTCGAATTTGAAGGGAAATTTGAGTTTGCAGAAATCATCAGTGAATTGGAATTCACCTCAGAACCACCATTGATTAACAAATTCATCGAAGGGTAAGCAACATCTCCTAAAATCAAATCCTTTACACCATTCCCATCCATATCCAAAGCCAAAACTGTCGAGCCAGCGTGGGCCTTTTCAGTGTCGTTAGGTTTTAATTGCGGATTTGGTACATTGCCTCCTTGACATGGTGAAGATTGATCATTCAGAAAAACCGTATTTGAATTTACATCCTCACTAAATCCCCCCCAACATTCATTCTTAAGCTCGAAAATCAAGGAATCAGAGTGTCCGAATGTTTCTTGACTTAGATTTTTGTGATACTGTAAATGTTCTCCGCTAATGTGGTACGTGAGCACATCGATATCGCCATCCAAATCAACATCAACTATAGCCGGAATATCAGCAGAGCTTACGTAAAGATTTAATTGTGTTCCCCAATTATCTGAGTAAAGCAAGTTTTTAGCGAGTTGCCATTGTAAACCTATTGTTGAATTCCCAACATTTTTATAAACTTTAATCCCTCCGATTCCATAAGTAAACAAATCATTTTTTCCATCTTGATTGTAATCAATTGAAATTAAACGATAACGAATGTCAGAAGGAAACAAAGCATAGCCATCAGGTTTGTATTTATAAAAATGATTTACACCATCCTGCTTATGTTCAAATAGTTTAATCTGATCGTTACTTCGATCAAAAACTAAAAGATCCAGATCTCCATCAAAATCAAAATCAATGTCAGATACTTGCGCGTAATTTAAACCACCTGCCCATGAATTTTGCAGCGCAAATCCATTTTTTAATACTGGAATGCTATCCGAATAATTGAATTGAAATTGACAAATGACTTTTGAAGATAATACAACTGCGAAAACAAGAATGATGCTTTTCATTTCGGTAAACTTAGTTAAATTTACAATAAAAAATCATGCTAAAACTTCTAACAGTTGCATTCCTTTGTTTTTCGTTAAATTCGTTTTGTCAAGACAGTATTTCTGTTTTGTTCGTTGGTAATAGTTATATTTATTCAAATGATTTACCTGCAGTTTTCAAAAGTATCAGTAATTCCAAAGGTGATCTTGTTACAGTGGATTCAAAGACCAATGGAGGTTTTACATTTCAAAGTCATGTGAATGATCCTGTGACATTTCAAAAAATTCATAGTAAGTCATGGGATTATGTAGTTTTACAAGGACAGAGTCAAGAAGCTAGTTTCCCGTATGGGCAAGTAAATTCGGCAACGCTTCCTTATGCAGTTCAATTAGCTGATTCAGTTTATGCCAATGCGCCATGCTCACAGGCTATGTATTTTATGACTTGGGGAAGGCAAGTTGGCGATCCACAGTGGGATTCTATTAACACCTTCGATAAAATGAATTTGCGATTACGAAATGCTTATTTACGAATTGCTGATTCAGCTCATGCAAGTGCTTCTCCTTCAGGTCCTGCATGGAAATATGTCATTGACAATCATCCAACTATTAATTTATTTTCTGCAGATGGTTCACATCCCAGCTATGCAGGTACATATCTGAGCGCTTGTGTTTTTTACAGTTCCTTATTTCATAAAAGTCCTGAAGGAGCATCTTTTATTGGAACGTTGGATCAAGCTACTGCGAATATTCTTCAAAATGCTGCAGCCATTACAGTATTGGATAGTATGTCAACGTGGAAACTAAAACACCATGATTCTTTGGCACACGTGGAATTTATTTCGAGTGCGACAAACCAAGGGAATAGCATACAATTTAATTCAACCAGTCAATATGTTGATAATTTAACCTGGTATTTTGGAGATGATATGTTTTCGAACGAACAAAATCCGCTTCATACCTATATGTTTGATGGAACTTACTTGGTTGAATTGATCGGCACAGGGGTTTGTGGAAATGATACCGTTTCTCAAACGATTGCAATCTCAACTGCTTTGCAAGATTCGTTGATTGAAGATCAAATACAAGTTGAAGTAATTGATAATTCACATGTTCTCATTACTTCGAATGTTCAAATTTCAAAAGAGCACATTTCTCTTTTTGACGCAACAGGAAGATTGGTTCAATTTAAATTTTTAGATGACTCGACTCATTCGAAGTTAATTGAATTTGAATCAAGTCACGTTTTATATATTCACATTTTCAATGAGGATACGATTCTAACAAAAACCATTTATATTCAAAAGTGAGATTCGTTTTAATTAGCAGTTTTATCTTTTCATTTTTTTGGTTTTACGGACAAAATAAACTAGAAATTTCGGGTGGGATTGACCTATACTACGGTTTAAATCCCTTGGATTTTAATCAAGAAAACATTCCAATCTATGTTAGTTTCAATCAGTTAAATTCCTTGGATATAAACTTGGCATTAGTTGATTTTAAGTATCGACCAAATCATTTAATTCGATTTCAATTGACTCCTGCATTCGGATCTTACATGAATTCGAATTATGTTTCAGAGAAAAAACATTTTCGTTGGATTTATGAGGGCTCAATTGGTTTTTCTCTAAGTAAAAAAAACAACCAGTGGCTCGATATAGGTGTGTTTTCATCACCTTACACGTTAGAAACGCCGAAAAGTTGGGATCACTTAGCCTACACGAGAAGTTTAGCTCCTGAATTTGTACCATATTATGTTACCGCTATCCGTTATCAAAATGAGCTATCAAAAAAAATCAAGTTTTCATTATTTCTGATGAATGGATGGCAAAAAATTGAACTTCAAAAAAAGATACCTTCGTTCGGAACGCAATTTGAATGGAGAAAAAATAACGAATACATTAGTTGGACAACATACGCTGGAAACGAAAAAAATCAATTGAATTCAAATCTAGGGTTAAGATTGTTCACTGAATTCAGTTGGGCTCATGAAACGGATAAATTTAAAACTCAAGCTTGTACTTATTTTGGCGCTCAACAAGTTATAAATGACGGATTGAAGAATTGGTGGCAAATTAATGGAATTGTTGATTACAAACTTGGAAAGAAATCAGATTTATATATTCGACATGAATACTTTTATGATCCGAACAAAATTCAAATTCAAACTCCAATAAACGCAATTGGTTTCGCAGGACACGTTTCTAGTTTAGGTTTTACACATAGGCCAACAGATCATTTGTTCTTAAGACTTGAAGCTAAATCGTTGTTCGGTAATAAAGAAAATCAACTGTTTAATTTTCAAAATCATTCTTTTAATTATTTACCTTTACTTTTTACAAATATTACTATCCTTTTTTAACTAATTAAGATGAAGATTATTTCCTTTAATGTCAATGGAATCCGAGCGATTACAACGAAAAGCTTTATACAGGATATGTTGGAAGTTAATCCAGATGTAATTTGCCTGCAAGAAACGAAAGCTACTGAGGATCAAGTTAAGGAAGCAGTTTCTTCACTGACTGATTATCACGTGTATGCGCATCACGCTGACAAAAAAGGATATTCTGGAACAGCGATTTTGAGTCGGGTAAAGCCGCATCACGTTCATTATAAAATTGGAATGGATGAGCACGATATGGAGGGAAGAACAGTTTGTTTGGAATACGATGAGTTTTATTTGATAAATGTATACGTTCCGAATTCGGGAAGTGAATTACTACGTTTGGAATATCGTCAAAAGTGGGACAAGGATTTTCTTACATATCTTAAGAAATTGGAAAAGAAAAAACCTGTTGTTGTTTGTGGAGACTTTAATGTTGCTCACAAGGCGATTGACTTGGCAAGACCAAAAGCGAATTACAATAAATCTGCAGGATATATGCAACAAGAGATCGACGGGATGGACGCATTTACCCAAAATGGGTTAGTGGACACGTTTCGCCATTTCCATGGAGATCAAGTGAAATATACCTGGTGGAGCTACCGCGGTGGCGCAAGAGAAAAAAATGTTGGCTGGAGAATCGATTATTTCTTGGTTTCTGAAAGTTTTATTCCTAAACTTGAAGATGCATTTATTCTTAATGAGGTAATGGGTTCGGATCACTGTCCGGTTGGAATTACTTTAAAATAATACACGCTTAAAATTAATTTTATTTTTTCTGTTTACATTAGCTGAAATCCTTGTATGAAAAACATTTTTATTATTTCTTTTATTTCGATTTTGAACTTCGCCTGTTCTCAAAAGACAACAAAAATTGCATTCTACAATACAGAAAATTATTTTGATACGATAGATGGTTCAAATGATGATGCAGAATACTTACCAAGTTCAAAGTTAAAATGGGGAACAATCAAGTATGAGGATAAAAAAAAGCATGTTATTGAGGTAATTAGCGCTTTAAATTATCCCGCCATAATGGGATTTTGTGAAATTGAAAATAAGTTTGTTCTGGAAGATATGATTAAGAGCGACAAGAAGTTGAAAAATTACCGACCTGTTCATTATGATAGCCCAGATTTACGCGGAATTGACGTCGGTTTCATTTATAATTCGTCTCTTTTTAAATTAATAAATTCGGGAAACATTCGTTTTACGTTGCCTGGAGATACAGAGCCTCGTTCTAGGGATATTGTTTGGGCAAAATTTGCCATGAAAAAAGATACCATTTTCGCTATGGTCAATCATTGGCCAAGTAGAAGAACGAATGATAGTGAACCCAAAAGAATAAAAGCAGCCGAAAGCGCAAGAAAGTTCATTGATTCCGTTTTGAATGTCAATCCAAACTCCAAAATCGTATTTATGGGCGATTTAAATGATCATCCAGAAGACAAGGCTCCAACGCTAATTGCTGAAAAATTGACACCGATGATTCTAAAAACTTCAGGTGAATTTGGTGGCACGCATACCTACAAAGGAGAATGGGGAATTTTAGATCATATCATGGTTTCTAAAGGATTCACTTCAGGGAAGTTATCAGTTATTCCAAATTCTGGTAAAATCAATGGTTTCGAATTTCTTATGGAAGAATATAAAGGAAACAAACAACCCAAACGAACATTTGTAGGTGAGAAATATTTAGGAGGTTATTCGGATCATTTACCAGTCTCGGTTGATGTCAAGATTAAATGAGTGAAAAATAGTTGATGGTTTTGTCATCACTTGCCGTTGCGAAACTTGAATCATCAAGCTTAACTATTGAATTCACTGAATGTTTGTGACCTTTTGATTTTGCATCGATTTTTTGAAGAACACTCAATGATTCTTTATTCCAAATTTTAATTGACTTGTCGCGACTAAGCGTTACAAATGACTTTTCGTTTAAAAACAAAATATCGTAAATCGTATAATTGTGGGCTGGAATACTTTTTTCGCATTGATTTGAATTCAAATTCCATACTTTTAAATGAGCATCCTTTCCACCTGTAAAAAGTAAATTTTCATTTTCTGGGTCAAGGCTTATCGCGGTGGTTCCTCCTTCGTGCGAAAAAAACTCATCAATTAGGTTGTAAAATTCTGTTTCTAAAACTCGAACGAAACCGTCTTGACAGGCTAAATAAAGCAAGGATTCATCTGAATTTAAAGACATTCGTCTGATTTTGCCACAAGCAAACGGAAGAAGAACTTCTAATTTTAACGAGTCTGTATTCCAAACAGCCAAGTTACCATCGGCATCACTGGAGTAAAATTGTTTTTTTGAATTGTTTTCTTTGAGATAAAAAATCGCGGTTTTATGCTGTTGGTAGAATTTAATTTCTTTTTTAAGATGTAAGTCAAAAATATGCAAATCACCATTTTCAAGTCCAACTGCTAATTTTTCATTATTTGAAATTAATGAAATAGCGTATGGTGATTTTTCGAAACGAATTGTGAATTTATCTTGTTTACCTGTTTCAATATCCCAACGTGTAACATATTTATCAGTAGAAGACGAATAAATGAAAATACCGTCAAAACCAATTGAAAAAATCTGTCCAGAATGCCCAATACTCTCTTTTGTCTTAGCAAAAGCTTCCATTATCCTTCCTCTTCAACCTCATCGTCATCATTGACTTGCTTTAAGCGATCTGCAAAATCTTTAGGTAAAAAATCGAAGAAGGTATCACCACGAAGACCAAGTCTCAAGCATTCAAGCGGAATAACGTCGCCAGGCCCAATATTTCCAAGGTTAACTTCAGCTCCAAATAGTTTAATGAACCAAACCTGTTGATTTTTTTGAGGAGCCTCCCACAAAATATTCTCAGGAGCTACTTTTGCAATGATTCGATTAATCAGAAGTGTATGTGCTGTACCATTTGGTCTAAAAACACCAACATTCCCTGCTTCTCGACCTTCAGCGATAACCTTCCAACTTCCCGCTTCGAGTTCTGCACTCATCAAACGAACCCATTTTGCTGGGGAAATTAAAATTCCTGAATCTTTTGAACCTACTTCAGAAAGCACGGTTCTATCCTTTGCCATTTTGGAAATTAATTCACACTTTTCATCGTGCGGAATGATAATTGAACCATCTGAAACTTCCGCTAAATCCAAATCAAACTTATCTAAAAGTTTTACATAATCATCAAATTTTCCCCTTGCATAAAAGGCTTCAAACAGCGTTCCACCGAAGTAAGGACGAATTCCAGCTTTTTTGTATAACTTTATTTTTTCTTCGAGGTTGTTAGTTACGTAGGAAGTTCCAAAACCAAATTTAACCAGATCAGTAAGGTGTCCAGAGGCTTCGATAAAATGTTCTGTTTCTTTTAATCCCAAACCCTTATCCATCATCATTGTAACCCCTTTATTTCTGGGTTTTTCACTTCTTTTAGGTATGTAGGAAAGTTTAAAATTCATCTTTTAATCGTGTGATAGGTTTAAAAAATCTTGATCATCCAACAAATCTGGATTAATTTCAAAAATCGATTTGGCTTTTTTCTCATCTTCTTGCAGGCAATCAATAAATAGACGTTTTGCATTGTCGCGTTGGCCTAAAATCCAATACAAGTTAACTTCTAATAATTTTGAAATTGGATTTGAATCGTTTTCTGAATTAAAAACTTGTAATTTTCGAAATGCGTCAATAGGCGAATTTTCTGTCAAAAAGCTAATGTAATCAGAAAGGCAATCCTCATCGCTTGGATCGAGTTCCAAGGATTTCTCATAATGTTCTATCGCGAGCTCTTTTTCATCAATTTTTTCATAGGCTCCAGCAAGCACATGGAAAATACCGGCATTTAACGGATCTATTTCCAACGCTTTTTGAATTAGAATGATGCCTTCTTTCGTTTTTCCTTCTAAATCCTCAATGATTCCCAACCCTAACCATGCTTCGGCAAGCATAGGTGCTAATTCAAGACTTTTACGATAAAAATGTTTGGCTAATTCAAATTCATTCAATTGTTCATGAGCTTCACCAATATAACAGAGTGCCATAGCGTCATCCCCGTCCAAGCGCATGCACTCGTGAAAATGTTCAATTGCTTTAAGGTATTTTTCTAAAGAAAGATAAGCGTTACCTAAATTAAAATGTGCGGGTCCAAATTCGGCATTGATCAAAATAGAGTAATCGTAGGCCCAAATCGCCTTATCGAAATTCTCCATCTTACTGTATGCATTACCTAAATTATACCAAGCTGTAAAAGAATATGGATTTTCATCAATAAAATCAGAGTAACATTTAATCGCTTGTGTATAATCACCCATTTGATCGTAGCAATAGGCAATTTCATATAATGCACCTTCATTTTGATTGTTGAATTTAAGTGCATCTTTTAAAACATCAATAGCTTCTTTGAACTGATTGATATTTTGATATTCCATAGCGATGTCCATATAGATCTCATCGCGATCCTCAGGCTCACAAACCTCCATAGCCATTTTGAAATATCGAATCGAATTTCTCGAATCTCTTAATTGACTGAACAACGCCGCTTTAGTGAGATAAATCTCAGCGGAACTAATTTCAGTCTTTTCAAGTTGATTAATTATTTCAAGTGCATCATTTAGCAGTCCCATGCCACTCATGGATTGAGCTTTACGAAGAAGGAAGATGTTGTTGTAGCTAAAGTGATACATACCCATCTCTGACGCTGTTTTCGCTTTGGCATATTGACCGTTGATAATGTAATGATCAATTAATGCTTCTAGACGGTCACTATCTATAAAACCAATCGATTTTCCATTCAGATGCGCTTCAAATTGCTCGATGTCATCATTTAAACTTTTATCCGAAAAATCATCATCATCCTCGTCATCAAACATACTTCAACTTTTAAAAAATAAAGATACAACCTTTAAAAGTTACAACGAAATTTAGTTTTGCTTATTTTCCAACATTGTTAAAAACTTGAAAATCACCCCAAATAATGGATGCTAAATGGGGTGCTTGATTTTCGATTAATGACCGTGACAATGTACTTCATATGTGCCCGTGGAATCGGTGTAGGTTCCTTGTGCCTCTAAATTCTCGAGTGCTTCACCACAATATTCCCCCATTTCAACTTCGGTTCCAGCCTTATCATAGTGACAATCATGACATTCGTCACGTTTACACGAATAAAGTGCTAAAGAGATGGATACAACCACTGCGCTTTTAAAAACTACTGTTTTCATAACTTATTTGATTTTAGATTTTGATTAATTAAAAAATTAAGACTTAAATAAAAATTTCTTCCCATTCCTGGCATTTCAATATTCTTTAGTCGGGAAAGGTGATCGATAAATTGTTCGTTGAAAATATTTTTACATCCAATTGCAAGACTAATTGTTTGTTTTAAATTGATGGATGCATTCAAGGAAACGTTCACTAAATTGTATGCTTTTGTTGGCATTTCATTAAAGGCAACTTTATTTTGAGCCGCCATGAACGTATGTTGCACAATGAAATCCTTCAATTGAAATTTCTTTCCAACATTAAATGAATAACGCAAGCTTGTATTCAAACGTGAAGGAGGAAGGAGTGAAATGCTGCTGTCGGATTGCGTAACCGTATTTATCCACGAGAAATTCGATTCTATATGGAGGTTGTGCGCAAAATGAGGGTGATAATGAACTCCAAAATCACTACCATAAAACAAAACGGCATTGGTTTGCTCAAAGTTGAAAACTGGAATCCCATCTACCAAGGAATCAATAGGTTGCAGATAGATGTAATTGGTAATGTAATTGACGTATGGATTTACGACCAAAGCTAAATGTTCATTTTTATACTCGAACGTTAAATCGAGCTGCGTGGCTTTCTCAGGTTTTAAGTTTACGTCGCCAATTTCATAGCGAAGAGCTCCGTGATGAAATCCGTTGGCGAGCAGTTCCGTCAAATGAGGGGCTCTAAATCCACTAGAGATGTTTGTTCGAAAGGTAAAATTGTTAGTATTATAGACCAAACCGAAAGCGGCATTTGGGGCACTGTAATTTTTTGTTATAGGATTATTTATTTCCATTGTCTCGAATGATTTCAAAATACGTAAATCATATCGAACTCCAGCTTGGAATATCCAACGATCCCAATCGTAAACCCAATTTGCAAATATCCCGTTATCAAAGGTGTTTGCGTTCGGAATTAATATATCTGATGCGTTTTGTGCATTTGCATTATTCTGTGCCATACCCTGAATACCGATTGTCAATTTAGAGGAATTCGACCATTTTTTATTCCATTTCATGGAGTAAAGTCCATTGTTTAATCGCATACTTAAACTTGGAATGGTCACTTTTTCATCATATTCAATCAAACTATTACTTGTTGCTCCTACGAAAACTTGCAAGTCACTTGATTTGAAAAACCATTTGTTGTCAAATGAAAGAAAGTGATTTTGAAAGAACTGAGCAGGTAACTCGTATTTTCTTTTTTGCTGAGTCACTTGGAAATCAGAGAAAATAGCCAAACTATCGTGCGTATGCCCCGGAATTCCGGTAACAGTAGCATTGAAAGCATAGCGAAGATGGTGAACACTATTTTTTCCATTAAATGAAAGTGCAGATTTCAGAACGGATTCATCGAAACGCGAGTTTTTGGCAAACTTTCCGCTTGGTAGCCGAAAATCAGCATGATTCGAATAACTTCCACCGATTAACCAACGCAGTTTTTTTCGAGATTCTTTGTATAAAAACCGAACCGAACCGCCTTGTGTATTTGATTGATAAAGACTTTGAACGCTTAACGAACGCGTGTTGGTGGCAGCATATGGTTCATCGGAAAAATAAAGAACTCCACCCAACGCATCCGCTCCGTAAAGCAGGGAAGCTGGACCTTTGATCACTTCAACAGATCCGATTCCAATTTCTGACAAACCCATTCCGTGATCACCTCCCCATTGTTGACCTTCGATTCTCAATCCGTTTAGAAGTGTAACAACGCGCATTCCTTGCAAACCACGAATTACGGGTTTAGAGATTCCATTTCCTAAACTAGACTGATAAACACCTGGTATTTTGGCAATCGCTTCTCCTAAATTCATCGTAGCTACTCCGTTCAAATCTGACAATTTCCTTGTTTCAACATGAAAAGGAGATTTGTTTTGCATCACGTTAGCTCCAGTTGAAACAGTTATTTCTTCCAAATCAACGTGCTTTTCGGTTAACTTTATTTCGATTGCATTTGAATTCGAAAAAGAAAAATTTAAAATTTCTGTTTGAAATCCAACAGCTCCGACTTTCAATTGAATGTTCTCCGGGAAATTCCCTTCAAAGAGAAATTCCCCTTTTAGATTCGAATACGTGCGATCACCCGTTTCGATTATTTGTATTTGAGCGGCATCAATCCCGAGGTTTGTTTCCTTGTTTTTTATGATACCTGTCAATTTCTTCTGACCATATACTCCGAAAGAAAGGAGTATAAATCCTAATAAAATACTTTTCATTGATTACCTTCTTTGAAAATTTTATTCCTTAATAACAACTATAATTCCCTAGAAATAAGGAATTAATTCATTTTTACCCTCAAAAAAACATAGAGGATAAATGAAAATTAAATTGTTAGAGAAGGTGGGCCACGTAGGGCGAGTAAATCAAATGATGGGAAAGATAATTCTTCAAAAAGGATGTCTTCAACGACTGAAACAACTGATTTTTGAATTTGGAAAAAATCGTAAGAATGAACCGTAAAAGCACTTAAATCGTGGTCACAGAAATCACAGTCAACCGATTTTTCTAAAAAAACTTTTTCTTTTGATTTTGAAGTTTCAATTTTATGATCACAATCATGCCACCAAGATTTTGGGGTATTCAAAATGAATACGCTCAGTAACAAGATTATGGAAACAATTCTCAACTTCACTTTACAAAATTATAGCAATTCTTCAATGATACGATCCATGGAATAACCTTCTGCCTCTGCTCGATAATTTCGAACCAGACGGTGTCTCAAAATTGCTTTTGCAACAGCTTTTACATCTTCGATATCAGGTGAATATTTTCCGCGGATTGCAGCGTGACATTTAGCTCCAACGATCAAATACTGCGATGCTCTTGGTCCGGCTCCCCATGTTATAAAATCTTTCGCTATTTTTGGTGCATCATCAGAATTGATTCGTGTTTTCCCAACCAATTTAACAGCATATTCCATCACATTGTCAGCAACAGGAATACGACGAATTAAATTTTGGTATTCAATGATTTCTTGCGCATTTAAAATTTCATTTAGTGCAATGCGCGTGTCAGTAGTCGTAGCCTTTACAATGGCTAACTCTTCCACATATGATGGATAATCCACCCAGATATTAAACATAAAACGATCCAGCTGAGCCTCAGGCAAGGGATATGTTCCTTCTTGCTCAATCGGGTTTTGTGTCGCCAAAACGAAAAAAGGAGCTGGTAATTCGTAAGTTGTCCCTGCTGCAGTCACTCTTTTTTCTTGCATTGCTTCAAGCAAAGCAGATTGTGTCTTTGGAGGAGTACGATTTATTTCATCTGCAAGAACAACATTTGAAAAAAGTGGTCCTTTTATGAATTTAAAGTTCTTTGTTTCATCTAAAATTTCAGAACCTACAATATCAGAAGGCATTAAATCTGGAGTGAATTGAATTCGATTAAAAGACAATCCTAGCGTTTGAGCAATTGTATTTACTAACAAAGTCTTGGCTAATCCAGGAACTCCAACCAATAGACAATGGGCTCGGGAAAAAATGGAAATCAATACCTGATCAACCACCTCATCTTGACCGATAATTACCTTATGAATTTCATTTTTTAATTCTTTGTAATGAACTACTAAACGATCAATTGCTTCCTTGTCAGACATATTTTTAGTTATTTGTATTTATCCATTTTGAATTAAACTCACAATTTCGATAATCATCATCAATTCTGATGTAGGCATTACTAATTTTCGCATTCACCCAATTCGTAATTGTTTTTTGTCGTTTATCATTTTCTGCGGCTCTTTTAATCAGGGCATAATCGTCTTTCAAATTCGCTACATGTTGTTCATAACGATCCATCAAGCGCACAATTCTAACCCCTTGCTTTCTTTCGTAAATATCAACATATAGACTAGGGCGAGAAATGTCTCCTTTTTCCATCGCATCGGTAAGTACATAGATTTGTTGATCAACTTCATTTAAATCTTCCATATCCCAAGTTGGTTCGCCTGTTATCGGATTTGTAATTACTCCACGATTCTGTTTTGTCAATTCATCATTTGAAAAACGAAGGACGGCATCATCCCACGTAATTTTATTCTCCTTAAGCATTGCGTAGCATGAGTCCATCTTTTGTGCCGACAAATTAATCGCCTCTGGACTGAATTCAGGCATAATAAGAATATGCAAACAAACATAGTCATCACCTTTCCTAGAGATCAATTTGATAATGTGGTAACCATACATTGTTTCAACTATTTCAGAAACTTCTCCAATTTTTAAAGCAAAGACGGTAGATTCAAATTGTGGAACCATCATTCCTTTGGAAGCTTCGATTCTTCCGCCTTGAGGTCCACTTCCAGGATCCATTGAGTGAATTCTGGCCATGGTCTCAAAACTTTTTCCCTTGTTTACAATTTCATTTCGTATTTCAACCAAGGCATCATAAGCACGTTTTTTATCTGATTTAGTTATCTCAGGATAATTAACGATTTGTTGAAATCCTAATTTCATATTAATGAAAGGAATGCTATCCTTGGGTATAGATGCATAAAATGTCGCAACTTCTTTTGGTGTAACGGTTAAATCTTTCGTCAATTTCAGCTCCATCTCTTGAGCGAGCATTTTATTTTTAATTTGAATACGGAATTCATTTTTTATTTCGGAAGTTGATTTACCATAAAATTCCTCCAATTTTTGTCTACTGCCCATTTTGGATTCAATAATTCGAAGACGGTTTTCCATTTCAGCATCTACACTTTGATCCGTTACAACCAAACTATCAAGAATTGCTTGATTGAGAAGAAGTTCTGAAATTAATAGTTGTTCCAAAATGGCGCATTCCTTTGGGAAATTCATTTCATTGCCTTCGGAAGAAGCTTGCAATTTTTGAATCTCCAAATCTGAAAGTAAAATTACATTGTCACCAACTTGGGCAACAACCTTATTAATTACTTTTCCCTGTCCAAAAGCGAAAATTGATTGAAGAATGACAAGAGTAAAAAGAATTTTATTTAACATTCCTTATTTTTTATCGAGGTTGTAAAGAACATCATAGTTAACTTTTACCGTGTATTTTTTATTAAGTTCTTCTAACCATGTCTTCTCAAGGAAATTCTGATAATCTGATGTTACAGCTCCTTTTGCTTCATTAAATTCTTTCCTCATTATCGGTAGTTCATTTACCAATTTTACAACATAGTGCTTGCCCTCATGTGAGAAAGGCTTGTTTCTTCCTACTACAAAATTTCGACCTTGAAGATAGGAAGTCTGCTCTGGTTCAAATTTATTGATTTTAACCTTCAAGTTTAATTCTGATGTTGCATTGACTTTGTCGATAATTTCCTTTGAAGTATTCGATTTTTTCTTCATCATTTTGAAAACCAAATTTGCATTTTCAGCAGAATTACATTCATAAATTTCAGCATCTAATCTTTTCGGCCACAGGTATTTATCTCGATTTTCTTCAAAAAATTTCTTTAAACCAGTTGTATCTTTATTCGCTTTATTCCAAACTTTATCAGACATTACTTCATACAAAATGATACCATCATGATATTCATTAACAAGAGCCTTGAAATCTGGATATTTCGAAATAAGCTTAGATTCTTCGTACTCCAAAATTGCAGTTTTAACCCAATTTTTATATTGATTTTGAATTACTTTCTTATTCTCATCTTTTTTGATGCCACGATATGATTTCTCAAGGTATGCGGCAAATTGTTTCTGCGTGAATGATTTTCCATCCAAATTAAAAATTTCTAAATCCGTTGTTAATTTGTCTGATTTCCATTTTCCAATAAAATAACTTGTATCTAGATTTGATTCAAACCATTCAAGGCCATTCGTCTTCGGTAATTTGAAATTGTATTGTTTCTTTAATTTTTCCACGAAAGAATCTTGTGTTTTCTTTGAGCGCTCATCTTTGTTAACCTTTGTCTGAAGTTCCTTTTTCATTGCTTCAAAAGGTTGAATATCTTTCCATTCCAATCGTTTAATGATGTGAAAACCATATTCCGTTCTAATTGGTTTACTTATCTCACCATCTTTTGTAAGTAAAAATGAGGCTTCTTCAAATACTGGAACCATTCGTTGAGAAGTTCCTGATCCGAATGCAGGTAATTCTCCATTTTTCTTCGTAGATCCTGGATCGTCGGAATAGGCAGCTACCATTTCTTCCCATTTAGAACCCTGAATCAATTTGTCATAGATTTCATTACACTTCTTTTCTGCATTTGCAATCGCATCTTGACTGGCATCTTTTCCTGTTGCCACCATAATGTGTGCAACTTTGATAGTTCCTCTTGCAGGTCTCTTGTCGGTAACTTTCAATATGTGATAGCCATAGCGTGTTCTAAATGGATCTGAAATGGATCCAACCTGAGTCGAGTAGGCTTTTTCTTCGAAAGGATAAACCATTTGAAATGCTGTAAAGAAACCAAGATCTCCGCCGTTATTTACTGCTGATGGATCCTCTGAGCCATTTTTCATTTTCGCGACTGAAGCGAAATCTTCTCCTTTTTCAATTCGCGCTTTCAAACCTAAAATTCGATTGTAGGCTGCCAAGGTATCTTTCGGACTGGCATTTTGATCTACTTTAATCAAAATATGCGATGCTCTAACCTCTGTCTTCGTTCGTTCATATGCCTGTAAAACAAGTGATTTGTTTTCAGCTGAATCTATTAGATATGGATTGGCTAATTGTTTTCGATACCCTTCCAATTCCTTTTTCAATTTTGGAATGGTATCATAACCCAATGCTTCTGCCTCAGCGACTTTCAATTTGAATTTTTTAAACATTTCCAAATACTCATCCATGGTCGCCTTGTCATATTTCGGATCATTGTTATTCTTTAAATAAATCTGCAAAAATTCACTTTTCGTAACTCGTTTCCCATTGATTTCCATTACGACTGGATCAGCTGGTCCAACTATCAGTTCCTGAGCATAGACATTTAGTCCTAAAAAAAAGAGTGAAATAAAAAGTACGTTTTTCATTGATTTGTATTTCTGATTATTTAAAATTAAACGCTCCTGAAATTAAACGAGCATTTTTAACATTTATTTAAAACTGTAATTTGGAGCTTCTCTCGTAATAGTGACGTCATGAGGATGAGATTCCTTGACTCCCGCGGACGTTATCCTAACGAATTTCGATCCTTTCAATTTCTCAATTGAAGCGGCGCCACAATAGCCCATTCCGGCTCGCAAACCTCCAATTATTTGAAACATTACTTCCATCAAATTCCCTTTGAAAGGAACTCTTCCTGAAATTCCTTCAGGAACTAGTTTTTTAATGTCGTCTTCAGCATCTTGAAAATAACGATCTTTTGAACCAAGTTGCATGGCTTCAATTGAACCCATGCCTCGATAGGACTTGAATTTTCGTCCTTCATAAATGATGGTTTCTCCAGGAGATTCTTCCACTCCAGCGAACATTGAGCCAAGCATAACAGAATCTGCACCTGCGGCGATTGCCTTTACTATATCACCCGTGTAGCGAATTCCCCCATCGGCGATTACTGGAACCCCTGTGCCTTCAAGCGCCGCCGCTACGTCATTCACCGCAGTAAGCTGAGGAACACCAACACCAGCTATAACCCGTGTTGTACAAATTGAACCTGGACCAATTCCCACTTTCACAGCATCCGCGCCTGCATCAACCAAATATTTAGCAGCTTCTGCTGTGGCTATGTTTCCAACAACAACATCAATTTTAGGGAATTTTGCTTTTACTTCTTTTAATTTATCAACTACGCCTAATGAGTGCCCATGAGCCGTATCAATTACAATCGCGTCAACTCCAGACTTAACTAATGCAGCAACTCGATCTAATGTATCGTGAGTAACACCAACAGCCGCGGCAACTCGTAATCTTCCCAAATGATCCTTGCAGGAGATTGGATGTTCTTTTACCTTAATGATGTCACGATAGGTAATAAGTCCGATAAGTTTATTTTCCTTATCCACAACTGGTAATTTTTCAATACGATTTTCCTGAAGTATTCCCTCTGCGGTTGCTAAATCCGTCCCATCTCCAGTAGTAATTATGTTTTCTGACGTCATAATTTCTCGGATAGGACGATCAATGTTCTTTTCAAACCTCAAATCGCGATTTGTAACTATTCCTTTTAATACGTTTTCTTCATTCACAACAGGAATACCTCCAATACTATTTTCTTTCATTAATTCAAGTGCATCTTTGACGAAAGCATTCTCAAGTAAAGTAATCGGGTCAATGATCATTCCACTTTCCGAACGTTTTACTTTCCGAACATTCATTGCTTGCATTTCGATACTCATATTCTTATGAATAACACCAATGCCACCCTGCTGGGCAATTGCAATCGCCAATCCTGCCTCGGTTACTGTATCCATCGCAGCCGAAATAATTGGTGTGTTTAATGAAATATTTCGAGAAAATCTGCTTTTCAATTGAACATCTCTTGGCAGAACCTCTGAAAATGCAGGAACCAATAGAACGTCGTCATAAGTTAAACCTTCTGTGATCTGCTTCAAATTGTTAAGGGACATGAATCTATTTTTTTAATAAATTCTTGCAAAAGTATGAAAAAACATGGAATTTTTAGGAAGAATTTAAAAGTGGTAAATGTTAAATAAGCTCAATAAATGAACTCTTTTATTGAAAATCATTAAACTTGTTGTGGAAATCAACAATGAAAGCTTCGATATTTGTTTTTCTTAGTTTATTAAGTTCTTGCCTTCTCGCTCAGCGAAAGGATATCGATACATCCAAAATGATACAGTTATCGGGTGTGGTTGTTTCTGAAGAAGATTTAGCTCCAATGCCTTTTATTACGGTTTATGACAAATCAATACGAAAGGGAGTTTTTGCAGATTATTATGGTTTCTTCTCAATGGTTTCATTTCCTGGCGATACAATTTGTTTTTCTTATTTTGGGTATAAGACTTCCACCTATATTGTGCCAGACACGCTCAAAGATAATCGATACAGTATCATTCATATGTTGCAGCGCGATACTGTTAATTTACCGGAAGTTACTGTTTATCCATGGCCATCGAGAGATGAATTTGCGAATTATTTTGTCAATATGAAGCCCTATGACGATGCGATGCGAAGAGCTCAAAAAGAGCTCTCTGGTGAATCACTTGCTTTTATTGCCGCTCGTTTGGATAGCGATGCATCACTTGCACATGGATATGCTCAAAATCAACGCTATACAAAGTTGTATACCAACGGTCAGCTGCCAGTTAACAACTTGTTGAATCCATATTCCTGGGCAAAACTAATTAAGGATTGGAAAGAAGGAAAATTAGGTCGACAATAATTATTCAGTTTTAAAATTCAACTATCGATTATTGCAATAACTAATTACCTTTGTGGGCATGTCATTTTTGGATAAATTCATGATTCGATATAAAACAAAAGAAGAAATAGAAATCATGCGCGAGGCGGCGCTAATTGTAAGTAGAACACTTGGTTTGATTGCTAAACATATTGCACCTGGAAAAACACCAAAACAACTCGACCGCTTAGCTGAGGATTATATTCGTTCACAAAATGCTATTCCTGGATTCTTAGGTTTGTATGGTTGTCCAAGCACACTTTTGATTTCTGTAAATGAACAGGTAGTTCACGGTCTGCCGACTGAACGACCTTTTCAGGAAGGCGATATAGTTTCAGTTGATTGTGGCTCTCTTTACAAGGGTTATTATGGTGATCACGCTTATACTTTTGAGGTTGGAGACGTAAATCCTGAGGTGAAAAAACTATTGGAGGTAACAAAAGAATGTTTGTACTTGGGAATTGAACAATGCACAAGTGGGAATCGTATTGAAGATATAGGTTGGGCGATACAGAATCACGCAGAAAGACATGGATATGGGGTAGTTAGGGAATTAGTTGGACATGGTCTTGGAAAATCCTTACATGAAGAACCTCAAGTTCCTAATTATGGTCGTCGGGGACGCGGAAAGAAAATTCAAAATGGTTTAACAATTGCCATTGAACCAATGATTAATATGGGAACCGAGCAGGTGAAGACATTGGAAGACAAATGGACAGTAGTGACTGCAGATGGAAAACCAAGTGCCCATTTTGAGCACAATATCGCAGTTATCGACGGTAAACCTGAGATTCTGTCCACATTTGATTATGTTTATGACGCTTTGAAAATGTAATGTATAGAGAAAAAAGAGCGGTTTCATTAGTAATTCTGACCCTTTTTGTTTATGCTACGAACATTTATCTAGAGTTTAATTCGTTTGTTCTTCCTTTTCCAATTTTCGATTTTATTCTAATTATAATCGCACTTCAATTCGCATTTTGGAATCGTAAAGATTTGATCACATTTCGAAAGTGGTATTTCTACATTTATTTCATAGCGCTTGTTTTTAAACTCCTAATGAATCCCATTCTTTGGGGATTTTTTTTGGATGAAATCGAGATGGAGATTTTTTTGGACAGTAATTATTTGGAGTATTTTAAGATAATCTATTCACTTTTGAGTATAGCTGTTTTCATTTGTTGGAGTATGCTAGAAAAACTCAAAATGAGGATACTTTGGGTAGGGATTATTTCAATCGTTCAACTATTGGGATTATTTGAATTTAGTTATCCTGGAATGTACCTTGGTTATGTGATTTTTTCAGGATATGTTTTGTATCAAAAACCTGCAAATTCATTAAGTTATATTTTACCGCTGCATGCTATTCTTGATTTAATGACTTTATCTATTTTGATTTACATGAAATAGGTGAAAATTTAATTTCACAAATAAATCAATAGCTTCCTAAATACCTACGCAAGAACCACTCGCTTGCAAGTAGTAGAATTAGTAATAATATAACAAGTAAATAGTCAATTAATTTATTGAAAGAGGTTTCTTCAAAGCTTATTGTGGTTATATCTCCACGTTTTTCAATATCGTTTATCAATTGTTGGTAATCTTTTAAAAGGTAGAATTTTCCATTTGATTGTTTAGCAACTTGTTTGAGAACTCCATGATTGGCAGCTGTTTCAATTTTTTCAAGTTCAATGTCCTCAACAATAAATACTCCTGATTTCTTGTAAGTTTTTCCATTGAATTTTGTTTCTGCGAACCACTTGTATTTTCCTGCCTTCAACTTACCTAAAGAAAGTTTATATCCATTCCCATTTACTCCAAACTGCGATTTGAAGACTTTGCCATTCGAGTCAGTTAACTTCATTTCTATTTTTGGTTTTGTAATGGGTTCTAAAGCCGAATTGTAAAACGAAGCATTCACGATCACATCCTCTTCAATTGAAAATCGTTTTGGAAACTCAATTCGAAGTCCAGCCTCTAGTTGTTTAACCATCAAAAAGTTCATTGTTTTCGAAAACAATTCACTGAAAGCTTCGTGATTTCCTGAACGGATAAAATCGTTTAGTTTCCAGCGCCAGAGGCCCTCTCCATATAGAATACCCGTTTTTAGGTTGTTTCGGTTTACAAAAAATAACAAAGGATCCGATTTCTTAACAGGACCAACTCGTTGATTTAATAAAACCAATGGATTCCCTTCCACTTTAAGTGTTCCGAATTTACTTTTTAAAGGAGGATAGAAATCAAGTGCTTCAGCAACTTTTTCCGATAATTCGAAATCATTGAAACCTGATGCAAGTGTTGGTTGGATGTCATCCGTTTTGTTTCCTTTCATTCCAGAAATACCCAAATTCAATTTAGTCGCAACAGCAGCCTCCGTATTTGGACCCAAAATATACAAAA